>ERZ778023.3575-NODE-3575-length-14991-cov-49.824518_pt1 | contig 14991 bp, 14 predicted proteins | sample MGYA00375753_ERZ778023 | MGnify/ENA primary metagenome ERZ778023 (study PRJEB29350, sample SAMN05389822) | bioreactor metagenome | isolation source: Ammonium sulfate bioreactor | place: South Africa: University of Cape Town | collected 2014-04-04 ...
ATATATATATATTTAAAAAAGCTAATCGATTTTATTTCATTGTCTTGATCGTTTTTAGTTTTGTTTATTCAAGAGAATATCATGTAACTTTTATTTCGAATGAATTCAAGATATTCTTTCTCTCTCTCTCTCTCTCTCACTCTCACACTCTCTTCTTTCAATAGTCTCTAATATATTCTGAATAAATATTTAGTTATGCGTATATGTGTGTACATATTGTCTATGACTAAGTTACATTTAACCTTCATAAATAAATGAACCATTGAAAAAGACATAAGAACTTGACAGAAATATTTCTGTCTAATGATGTGAAATGAAACGTATCAATAAAACAAATCGAAGGTAATCGAAGACACACCTGTTGTTATTCTTTGTCTTCTTTTTTTTCCTATGTATTTTAGGTCTTAAAAATTGGTGTTAAGCTCGTGTGATTTTTTTTTGTGTTTCTCTTTCTCTATTGATGTGTAAGGTACACAATAGTGTTGTATGTGTATATGTAATTATTTGTTATAGTCTCGTTTTTTTACGTTTTCTTTCATCGGTCGTTTTTCTTTAAACATTTATTTCGTTCGTAATGCGTTTTTCGAAAAAAATTCGCTCTGTTTTGTTTTCGTGGTTTCAATCCTAAATCAGCATTTCTCTTTCATTGACACGTTTTTTTTCTCAATACATCCTCTCAGCACTGCAAGTTATCGAGCGGAAATCGTAAAATAAAGAATATACATATGTGAGTAAGTGAGTGAGAGAGAGAGAGAGAGAGAGAAAAAGTTTGTACTTACACTCGTGTTGTCCCTGAAAGAAGAACTGCTTCGTTGGCCGAGCAAACATACAGCTCGCTTTCGCACTTTTTCCTCTATCCTTTTAACTGTTACCGCTGCTATTACTGCAGCTGCTTATGTATTAAATTTGTTCTTCTCTTTCTTCTTCTTCTTTATACAATGGAACCATACAAGAAAAAAAAAGAAAACAGTGGATTTTTGATAAATAACAATGATAGCGACAGCCATGTAACCAATATTTGAATTCTTTCTTCTTTTCTCTTTACGTTCTTTGTTTTATTCTCCTAAAGTTATATTTTAAAAAGAAGAATAAGCATCCGCTTGTACTCGTTTTTCAAGTGCATAGATAAATATATTCAAAGAGATGCACGAAATCGGCAATACTTGTAGTTCGAGTTCAAGACTGTATCCTCCTATATATAAACCATCACAACTGTTATTCTCTTCTCTTCTTTCTTCTACGCTTGAATCGATTACGTGAATATGTGTAGAAGAGTGTGACGATGTCAACTTCAACATATAGAGAAAAAAAACGAAAAAAAAAGAGGAGAAAATTACACATCGTTTTGCATTTGTAAGCAAAACGAAAGGTAGTCGTTGTTTGTCATCGACAAAGATCTCTCGCGTTTAGTCACTGACTGGAAGAGAAAATGAGAGAGAGAGAGAGAAAGAGAAAGCCCTACAGAAGATAAGACAAATCTATCAAGTGTATGTACATACATGTGTCTCTGTATTCACTGTTTGCTTGAGTTTAAGCAGTACCTTCCATTTTCTCTCTCTCTCTCTCTTTCTTTCTTTGTGTCTTTAATAGAAGAAATAACTTTTAGGAAAAGGTCGTTGTTTAGCATCAAACAAACAAATCTCTTCTTTCTTTTTTTTCTTTACTTTGAATGTAGATAAATATAATTACAAATAAGTTAAATATTCCTTTAAAAAAAGCCAAAAAATAAAATCGAACATATTCGAATTCTTATTTGTATAAAAAAAGTAATGGCAGAAGAAACGACAACGAACGAGCAAACAAATATGAATACTACCAACGAAACTTCAGGTAATATTGATACATATTATTAATTGACTAATAATATATATATATTTGCATATACATATAACGTACTACTAATACTATTGATGGATAGACGAAACGTATGTTAATATATTGAATACTTTGATTTGTATACCAAAAGACAAGAAAAGAAATTGAAATTGCGTGTATTTATGTAGTTTTTTTTTGTGTCTATGTGTCTTTGTTCATTTAATCTATGTCTTCATTGAGAAGGTCATGAAGAAGACAGAAATTGGATCATGTAGATTTTTACTAAAAAGAAAACAGATCTTCTTTCGTTCGTTCGTTCGTTCATTCGCGGACAACTATTGACTCACTATTAATAAAAAAATCTTTTTTCTCATTTCGTCTTCTTCTTCTTCTCCTCACATATTTCTTAACTCAGGTAATTATCACACATCTGGTAATTTTTTCTTCTATTCGTTTTATGCACATCGTCTCCCTCAATTTTCTTTCTTTTTAGCATACAGGTAAATTATTCAAATCGATGCCTTCGAATCTTTTCTTTTTTCAAATAAAAAAAAAAAAAGAAGAAAAACTTTCGTATTATTCTCTAATTTTATTTCTTCATCTCTCCTTGATAGACATAGCACCAAGCAACAATTTTCTCGGTCTCCTCCCACCACCGTATTCAATGTCGACGTTGAAAAGTACTCTACCAATATTTCAAACCTCATCATTATCCTCGTCATCTTCGACATCATACACAAATCCATATAGTTCACAAACATTACCCAATCATACATCTTATTCCTATCGTTCGAATTCACCTTTATATCCTGAAGTATCTTCATATTCAATGTCATCATCAATGTATCGTTCAGCACCATCATCATCATCATCGGCGGCAGCGGTGCCGTTGACATCAGGCTTATCAATACCGAAACCATCACAATTTCATCAAACACGTGAAAAAGAAAAATTCGAACTGTCAACATTAAACGATAAATTTGCTGATTATGTCGAAAAAGTTCGATATTTAGAAGCACAAAATAAGAAAGTTCAAATGGAAACTACTCTTCTCAATGAAAAACAACAGAATAATTGTCAACGAATAAAGACAATGTTCGAAAATGAACTTGCACAATTGAAAGAAACAGTCGATAAACTTTTCAAAGACAAAAATACACTTAGTTATGCTGCCAAAGATGCACAAGTTAGTTATTTTAATCAAAAAACAGTTTTTTTTTTCATTTTTCTCTTTCGAATTCAGAATGCAATTCATCCATTGAGACAACGTCTTACTCAAACATTTAAAGAATGTGATTCCTCAAAATATGATACCGAAAAAATCGAACGACAATTATCATCTGTCGAAGGTGATATACTCATGTATAAACGTCGTCTTGCTCATCAAGATGATGAGCATACACAATGGAAACAATTGATAACACATGTTCAACGTCTTCTTCTTCAAGCCAAAAATGAAACACACAATGAAACACTTGCACGTTCAACAACCGAACAAACAATCAAACAATTACGTTTAGATCTAACGAAATTACGTGATCAACATCAACAAAAATTGCAAGATCTCAAACAAACATCATTAATATTTGCACCGAATTCAAACAATGATCGTGCACATATGTTCAAATCAGAACTATCAAGTGCTATAAGAAAGATTCGACAAGATTTCGAAAAACAAAACGATCAACAACGTAACGAATTATACGTTCAATTTACTCAAGACTATGATAATATTGCACGACAATATCCTGATTTAGCACATTTATTCTTAAATGAACGTGAACAAGAACGTATTAAACAAGATGAAGATCGTGTACGTACAGATCTTCAACGTATTAAAACTGAAAGTAGTCTATTGAAACAAAAAAATGCCGATCTAAAACTACGTACAAGAGAATTGCAAATCAATCTCGAAATGAGTGTTGACGAAAACAAACGTTTCGAACAATTACAACAAAATGAAATCGATCAAATGAAATTGAAACAAGAACGTATATCGAAAGATTACGAAGAAGTTATTACGAAACAAACATCATTGGAAAAAGAAATCGAAACATATCGAAATCTTTTAGAAGGTACGATGAAAACAGTTGTTGACACAATTACAGATGAATATAATTCATCTCAAACAAATCAAACAAAAACAACAACAACTCCTCAACAACATAATACGTATTCGCAACGTGCAGCACGTTCATCAAGTGTTGATCGTAATTCATCATCACCTTATATCTCATCATCGAGATACAATGGTCATCCAAATGCTTATTCGCGTTTTACAACTTTTAAATCCAATGGAATCGATTCGACAGCAACAGAGCCTGCTGTCGATATTCCTGTAACGAATGAAAATGGTCTTGCACAGAGTAAAAGTGTAGGAGATTTAAGTACTCAAAATGGTTTGACTACAGTTGAAACCAATGGTATAACAAATGGCTCATCGCCACCTTCGACTCGGCCAACAACTATTCTGCAAACACGACGAAATTAATATACAGAAAATATTTTTCTCTCACTTTACAGTTTTTCTTCTTATGATAATTATTCTTACTACTTATTCTCTATATTCTGTTTGTTTGTTTGTTTTTTTTTCTTCTTCTTCTTTCTCTAAATCAACTATCTTCTTTAGATAAGAAATGAGATCTTAAATAGAAAAACAACGATGAACATTTCTCTCTTTCGAGTTCTATTTATTCAATCATACTTCAAGTACAACAAAAACAGCTTCTTTCTTTTTATGTTTTTCTTTCTTCATTTCAATGTTTCAATCAAAACCAAAAAAAAAGAGATGTAAACGAACAAATAACATTCGAAAATTTATGTCAATACTTGTTTTTCCTTTCAAAAACAACAACAATCATTTTAATGATCAATTAAAAGAATACTTTCGTGAATTTCTCAGACGAATGTTAATTATGAAACGAGATTCGATAACATACATGTAATCGAAATGACTTTTTGACGAGAATTTACCTTGAATTTTTCGAGTTAAAGGTTAGATTATTTGTGAACAATTACAATCACCTTTTGAACAAAAGCAAAAGCGACAAAGGATTGATTAGATAGACGAAAGATAAATTGTATTATCAAGTGAACTTTTTTACGTAATCATATGATTGTCATGGTTAAATTCATATTCGAATAGTTAAACTATTTTAATACATCGAAAGAATACAGTAGGGCGAAAGGCGAAGAGAGAGAGAGAGAAAAAGAAAATTTCATTTTGTCTTCACTTTCCTTTTCTGATTCGAAATCGGTCATCTCGCTTTACGTTTCTCTTCTCATTTCGTTCAATCAAATCAAAATACACATACGCACGGTCACCGTTGAATTGAAACTTGATTAGCGTTGACCGTTGTATACACAGTCTACTTCCTTCATTTTCGTCATTTTATTTCAAGTGACCTTGACAATCACAATGATTGACAAACATTACCAGTATGTAGTTTAAAGAAATAACCCAAAACAAAAATGTATTTTCATTGAATGTCTAGTTAAAAATGGGTACGTGTTACAGTAAACGTTCTGCTTGTTATGATCTAAATGATTATCATCATCATTTAAAAGCCAAATCCGAAACATGTCAACTCAAACCACCTGAAACACCAGCAACATTACGTCGTTTTAGTAGTCTACGGCATAGTGTCAAATCGTTTACATCAATTGCACATCAACGTCGGAGTCTACGTTATAAACCTATTGCCATTGTTCTTAGTCCACATAAATATACAACAATCAGTGGCGGACATAGTAGTACAAGAAAAAAACATCGATGCATCATACATTATAATCAAACGAAAGAAGCACTCGTCTAAAACACGAAATATGTAATAACACACATTCTTTAATTGTTTGTATACGATCCGGTTGTTGTTTTTGTTGTTTGAAGTGTGTTTTAAGAGTCTTATAAACTTGTAATTCTTTCGCATGTTTGTTTGTTTTTTTTTTGTTTATCATATCTGAATAATTTCATCGGATATTTATCTCATCAACTGTTTTTATTATTTTTACTTGAAATAGCAAAATGAAAAAGAAAACGACGAAAAGAGAAAATTGAACATCAAAAAAGAAGAAAAAGAAATCTGTTAGAAAACAAACGATTATCGAGAACGATTAAAATGATCAAAAACAAAAAAAAAAGAAGAAGAAAAAGAAATCGAGGAGTAAAAAGACGAGACACATATAGATAAATGCTTAGTGTGAATAGTCGAATCAAACAAAAGAATTTAAAGGACGGTCTCCTGAGAAAATAAGAATAAGTAAAGGATTAAATAATACAATTGTTCTCCTCGTTCAAATGAAATTCGAGGAGAGAGAAACTATTTTAATCCTTTTTCTATTTTGTAATAAAAAGAAGAACGATGAGATCTTCTTCATTGAAAAAGACAACGGAGGAATGCAATTTGAAGATAATTTTTTTTTCTTTGATTTATATTTGTTAAACTTTAACTATTTTCGAATTTGTAAATGTATCTCGTAGTGATATGAGATTATGTGCTAATAAATAACCAAATACATTTTCATACCATTGAGATGATCGGCCACTTAAAAATGAATTCAATCGATAAATTTCTCGATTAACAAAAACAACAAACAAATCAATGATTGATTTTACCTGAAGTCTACAGAGGCTATCTGAGTAACAGTAACATGTCCTGGTTGTGTTGTCGAAGGTGTAATATAATAATGCATATCTTTGGTATTGCCAATGCTTCCTGGTAGAAAATGATTTTGTAAATGATCGATTGAAACTGCACTTATGAGCATAGCGTTAGCATCAGGTACAGAACGTGATGCAATTTTTTTTGAAAAACTAAATCGAGAAAAATATAGAAAATAATGTGTTCTGATTATTGATATTGATTATCTACCGAAATTCACAAAATGATCGAACAGGTACGAGATCAAGAAAATTTAAAACATATTGCACAATTTCTTTATCGTCGTCGATCTTTTCGACTGTTCGACTTTCAGCAAAATGATTATCCCAAAGATATCGTTCGTGTAGAATTCGTTGGCAAACTTGTTTAACATTGGTATTCGGAATTTCAATTGAACATTTCCAAAGTGGCAGATTGATTTCATCAGTATCACAATTATTTATCGATGGTTTATGTATGCCAACTTCGACACCATCGATATTCGTTTGAACATGTTTAAATTTCGTATTTGATAAACGCTAAAGCGAAATAACAGTGACATTTATTTGTTTGGATTTCAATTTTTAGCGTACTTGAAGAAATTGTTCACTATCTTTAGCTATGAATTTTTTCATATGAAATTCTCCATTACAAGCTTGTCGAACAAGATCATCGAGACGTTTAGTTTTTCTTATTGTTGGTAATTTTAATTCCTCACTAAGTGAACTTGGTACCTAAATATTCACACAAAGAAATATCATTATCATTGATTGAATCGGTATTTGTTCTTATTCTTACTCGGCAAAGTAAATCAACATTAAGTATCATTGTCATAAGACAAAGTTCAAGTGTTAAACGTTCACTTTCTTGTTGAATAGCATCTAATTTATCTTTTTTCCATTTCCACCAAAGAACTTTCGATGATGTATTGTGCATATCATGATAGGATTGAAATATCGATGGTACAAATATACGTGCTAAACTTCGACAAGTTATCTACGTTTAAATAAATACAAAAAATAGCAAATAATTCTCTCTCTCTCTCTCTCTCTCGCTCTGGCTATCTTTTACCTGACTATTACCAGATCGTATTGAAACATCAAGTAGAAATCTTAAAATTGTCTCTAAAACATCTCGTGTTTCGTCTGGTAATAATAAAAATACATAACGTATAGCTAATAATTGTTCTTCTTGTGTCAATGATTTAATTAAATCACATAGTAAACGTGTAATCGATGTTGGAATTAAACATTCAGGTAATTCACGAAAATATTGTCGTATAACATCGGCAACAACAAACGGCTGATAGTCATCGAATTTAATTGTTTCATATGATGAATCCATATTTAAATCATTGGTTGTTTCAATTTGTGCACGTAAACGATCAATTTTTGATTTGACACCTGGCTTACGAAATAAACCTTCACATTTGCCTGCATTCATACGGACATATTGTAGTGCATTTGTTATAGCTATAGGAAGTATTTGTCCGGTGGTTTGTTGATAAACACGAAGAGGAACGCCGAATACACGTTTGCCTTTCCATGTTGTTGCTTTAGGAAGTTTATTTAATTTGGTTAATGTTCTTAATTGTTAATTTATTTTTGTTGAAAATTAAATCAAATACTTTAAATTCAAAAAACTATTCGACTTACATTGATTCATGATGATGATAATGATGATGTTGATTATCATGAGTGCAATTGAGTTGAGTTAATTTCAATAGTTTTGACAAGGCTAAAGGAAAATTCGAATGAACTGTCTTGTCGATCTTTCGTTTTCTCATTCAAATATATTCAAACCTGCTTCTCTCAATCGATTGATATCATTTGAAAGTAGTAAATGTATATTGATTTCATTTGTATTCGTACGCATTGTAATTATTTCGTTTGATGGTAGAAGATTTGTCTGATCAGTTTCTTCTCTAAAAATCAAATATATACTTAAATAATATACACGCTTGACGACATATCGATATTCAACCAAATCAGCAGGTTCACTGAATGGATTAACATCGATTATGTGTATAGCTAGGTGTGCGTAAGCGAACGAGAAAATGTATATGTGTATATATAGTATATATACATATATATATATATCGTTGTATGAGTCTCGAGGCTCGAAATTGATTTATGTACGGATAGGAGAGAATGGAGAAAAGAGAGAATAGGAGGGTAAATGACGACGAGTAGCTTTGTGTATATTTTTCATCATTATGTGTGAGAAAGAAAAACGGAGATGAACATTGATCAATAACCTTACTGTTTTACTATTTCTTCTTTCCTTTTCTTTTCTTGTTTTATTTTTTTCTATGTGTATATATATATACATATACATATGCATATAAATAAGTATTTGTAGTCGATTAAAATGCAAGACACAAAAAAAACTCTTTAATGAATGAAACATCAAATTTCAATTTTGAAGAAAATCTATTTAACTGAAATATTGACCTTGTCCACTCAGATGAATATGTAAAGGTAGAATAGAAGAGAAACCTTTAGATTGTTCAGATATACATATGCGAGAAAAGCTATGCGTGTATGTGTTCACATCTTTTGAGGAAAAAAAAGCCAATTTCGAAGGTTATCATAACAAAAGAATGAAGGACATTGAAATTTGACATATTTTAGTACAATAAATGATAGAAAAGAGACGTTAGTTAGGATCCTATTGTGTTTCTCATACTAAAAGAGATACTATATGAAAGTAATTTTCTTTTCTTCTACCTTATGATAAGAGTGTTGAGTTCTATGTTGATGACGTCGTAATCGTTGAATGTTAGTGCTCATGAATGTTAGTGAAAGAAACAAAAAACGAGAGAAAATTTGTTCTAACATTCTGTACGATTGACGACAGATCATTATGATGCAACGATTGCGTACGCATGCCCGATCAACTAAAATACGTCATCAGCACCAACAAGAGAGAACGCGAGAAAAGAATAAAGGGAAATGTAGAAGGGCACTAATCGTTATAGATGGATATGTGCGTTTATATGTATGTGCATGCGCGCGCGTGCCAAGTTTTATCAGACTGTATCGTCTTACGTCGTTGTCTGCGGCGTATTACCTTCGAAATCGTCGTTGTCGACCCACACACACACATACATACACGCACATACATATACACAACAGTAACAATACAAGAAGATTATATCGATTGGTATGCAAGAAGAAAAAGAGAAAAAGAGAGAGAGAGAAGAATATATGTATAACAGTTATACAACTAGTGTTAATAACAAGAGTGTTCAATGAATACACGTTTTTATTATATTTTTTTTCTTCGTCATTTCATAACATTCGATGTACATACAAAAAAAAACGACAAAGAAGAAGCATAAGAAGGAGTTTTAAATAAATTCAATCAGAACTGTCTATTCCTTCTTCTTCTTTTTCTTTTTCTTCTTCATGTAATAGATGTCTAATATTATATTCGACTGATGTCATAACATGTGTGATTGAACTCATAAATATACGATTTTAAATAATGAAAGAAAGAAAGAAAACTTTCGAATATATCTACATACGTTCAATATTCTCATATCAATATGGAAATCTTTTAATAAAATCTATTATTATTATCAAATCAATAAGAAAAAAAAGAAAGAAACATTTCTTTCTCTCTTTTCGCATAGATATGTCTTGTGAATGGAAGGTCATCGAAGCTAATAGAACTAAAGATTATGTCAACAGTATATTGGTATATTAACGATTAATCAATCGATCAATAAAAAGAAAGAAAAGGAAAGAGAGAGAGAAAAAAGAATGTTGAAAAAGATTTCGGAGAAATCATAACCTTGATTTGAAGTATCATTTTATCTAGTTGTATTCTGTTGATTTACCTGTTGATCGTGCAACATTCTTCTTCAACAATATTGCTTAATACTGATAAATTAAAATTTTCGAGTTGAATAGTTGCTGCCAGTGTGTATGTCGAGTTTTTAAGAAAAGAGAAACGTTTCTTCTTCTTCTTTTGCTTCTTTTTTCAATTCAATTTCTTTAGAAACAAATATTTATTTAACAACTTGTTCTACAACTTTGTTTGAATAAAACTGTTCGTTGATCTCTTAGACACATCGGTCTTTCTCTCTCTCTCTCTCTCTCTCGTTTTTTCTTCTTCTCCTATTTGTTATTTTCTCGGTTCACCAAAAAACGGAAAGAGTCAAGTGGCTACTACGCCGATGACAACAACATAACAGTGATAATAATTTAGTATGATCAAGCATGAAGATTAACCGAACAAAATCGAATCTCTCGAGAAATTGAATGCACATCGAATGCAAATGATTATATATATATATACACAGACAAAGTTAGTTTTATCTTCCGAATAAAGTCAATCGATTCGTTGTTCGGAAAGGATAAATAATAATGTCATAAGAAAGAACGTCGGATGTTTGACAACAGTCATCTCTCAATCGCTCAACATACGCATCTATACATAATATTTCTAGCACATCAATTTGCTTTTTTGCCTGATAAGAGAATATCTACGCACAGTAGGAAATCAAAAATGATAAATTGATGAAAACGTACCGATCATTGATCTGTGGACTTGCCGCAAGGCCAGAATCATCACTTGGATAGATGCTTGTTTGTTGAATAAGATTTTTCAAATCATCTAATTTCGTTATTGTACTTTCTTGATCTTGTTCATCAAGTAACAATTGTGTACTCGATAGTGAATGTCGTTGTTGACCATCATCATTACTATTTATTGGTTGTTGTTGTTGTTGAATATTTTCACCTTCCATTTCCAACCGTGTTAAAATCAAATCAATATCGTTATTAAAACGAACTAATTCTTTTAAAACATTATCTTCGTCAGCATAGAGATTGAATCTCGAACTATCCGTTGACATATTATCATAGATACTACGATGTTTTCGTCGAGTTTTTCGTATAGATTCAATTGATTGATCACGATGAAGTAACGAACGTGGCGTTGCACCTGTTCGTCCTAAAAGTGAATTCGTCGATGTCGATGATGAACGTTTGCGTACAACAGTATGAACATTTGTTTTCGTACAAATATCATTGTAATATTCATTTAAAACTTGAGCTTTATCAATAAGTCGTCGAAGTAAACTTTGCGTTGAATATGCCGACAGATTGGTTGCCATTGATGAGAAATCTTTCGATGCAAAACTTTTCGGTGTTGCACTTTGATATTCATCATCATGTTGTCGATCGATATTCATTAATATCGATGAAATAGGATTGACTCGTTCATTGCCTTCGTCATTTATTGATGAAGCAACTTCAATATCTGTGAATGAATACGAATCAATACCATTATTTAAACCACGAATACCGTATGGAATTGAATTAATACGTGTCGTGATATTATCATGTCGATTTAATAATGGAATTGATTGAGAATTTCGAATTAAACGATGAGAATAAGTTACAGGATAGGTATCGGGTTGTTGTTGTTGTTGTTGTTGACATGATGATGGTGTTTCATGAGAATAATGATCATCGAAATCATTCGATAGACGTTCATTATCAACGAGAGAATAACCATTCGATATTGCAGATGAACTTTGAATTGCAACAGCTGTAACAGCAGCGAGTTGTTTTTTTCGAGCAGAACTTTGTCGTTTTTGTGCTTAAATATTCAAAATTAGTAGATATGCGTATAGTTTTGTTTTAATTTCTTTTTCTTTTTTATTCGAAAAGTATGTCATACCTTTAAATGATTGAATACGTTTAAAAAATCCTTTTTGCACATCTGATTTAATATTTTCATTTGTAAAATTTTTCTTTAATTGTGGTGATTTATCTCGTGACCGAGAACAAGTACAACAAGATGTTAATAGAGAATTTGTTTTATGCTTATTAATATTTATTTTCGGTGATGATGAACGTGTAAAGTATTTATTCGTTGAATGTGATGTCATGGTCAAAATTTTGTTGAGGAAAAAATGAGCGAAATTGTTTAAATATTGAATATATATATATATATAAATGGAGACAAATGAGTGAGAAAGGGAGAGTAAAACGTCTTTTACATGTGACCCTTCAAGTAAGCTATTATGCAAGCTGATGCCAAGTTACATTGTACGATAGAATAAAGAAGAATAAAGAAAGAAAATGATCTGAAAAACAGACAATAAAAAAAATTAAATGTGAAGAAATCAATGGATGAACATTGTCGAGCAATTATCAAAAAATGTTTCGAATGACCTAAAATGTCCATTAACTTGCCGAAGAATAAAATCAGGAGCAGACTAAATCTGATAATGAGAAAAGAAAAAAAATATTACGTTTGTCACTCAAATTTTCATTTTGTATGTTGTGAAGTGATTTTTCAGTGTGTGTTGTTAAATGTAAAAGAGTAAAAGAATGAAATCCTTTTTTCTATTCTACAAAAAGTGCCATAAAACATTGACAAGAACAAAACCTGTTGTGTCACACATACCCCTGTGGTTAATTTAACAAAAAAAAAGAACAGCCCATCTTCTCATTCTTCTTTTGTGTTCGTATGCACGATTTACCTGAAGTAATCGATGGTATTTTCTTTCATATTGTGTATGGGAACGAATGAACGAACGAACGAACAAAGAGAAATATTACAACAAAAAAAGAAAGAGAACAAAAACGAGATGTGACATTGAACGACAATTAACTAAATGATATGAGTAGAATTCACACTAATTGCTTGATCATTATACTGTTGAACAACTTCCTTATCTTCACCCTCAACCTTACTTGATCATCATCATCATCATCATCATCGTCATTGTTCATCGAATAAAATGAGAATGGACTTGGACTTCGTCGTGTTTTTCTTTCAATCTTCGAGTATATTTGTGTGTGTGTGTATATATATGGACAAGTATTGAACTAAAAAGACTAAATTGCGAGGTTTCATTGATTGAAAAGGTTTCGTCGTCGGCATCAGTATGACTACAACTGCTTCTCTCTCTCTCTCTTTCCATACAACCTGAACGTGTCATATGTCTGGATATGTCTTTCTTTGTTGAGCGACAACAGGTACAATCATATTTATGTATGTGTATATATGCATGTATATGTCATTCACATCGAGTAACAAGAGTCATCGTTATCGTCGTCATCATTTTCAATCTATACAAATCTCTTGTTACCATGCCCATCTAGTTACTTACGTCTAGCCTTCCATATGAATGAACGCGTTCAAACGACTAACTTGAAAATGTCACAGCTGCCACATACATACATACACGCACTTGATTTGATGAACTAACGATAGACGAATAAATAAATCTTTGCTGGTTTTTTTTCCTATCTAGTTTTTCTTTTTTTGATTGGCATAAAGATAAAGCCAACAGAATATGTTAATAAAAGAAAATACTAGTACTTCTTCTGACATTTCTTTTTTTTTTTAATTTTAATTCTCAAGATAAATGTTTGAAGATGATCAACGTAAATCAGAACATCTGTCATCGGATTTTTGTTTGTTTCTCTGAGTTATTATTTAACTTAATCTAACGAGATCAATGTGTCTCAATTGACTCATTTATCAAAATATTTCTTCTCTCGAATGTCTCTGTAGACATTATAAAATACATGACGTTATGTCCTACTACAAAAGTAATTAGCTTTCAAATGATGAAAATTCTTAGATAAGAACAAAAAAAAATCATTTGAAATCAATAATCTTAACTTCAAAGAAGAAGACGAAAATAGGTGGAGAACAAAGCATACGTATATAACTCGCAGTGGGTCAGTAATTGAATCACTTAGTCCCTATAGCAATAGTGTCCAGTAATCCAGTACATGCTAGTAATAATCAACTATGATGAAGAAAGAACGACATACGAACGTATGTATGCATACGTACACATATACATATACATATATGTATGTATGTTTCTTTTCTCGATTTCTCTTTCTCTTTTTCTTCTCTCTATCTCTCGATTTTTTTTTTCGTTTCTTATTTCGAAAAATTAATTCAAATAAAAGAAATCTAAATTGAATTTACCGATACTATTAAAACAAGTGTTATTTATCAGACAGTAACTCGATCATATTCACACGCATACGTACACACATTTAGATTAGAGATCGTTAAATACAAACGCGCCTGTTCTCTTTAAACATACACATATCGATAGATAGATAGATATATTACACAACCAATGATATACGTTAAGTATATCTGCTCATCATCAAAACAAGAGAGAGTCAAAGAAAAACTACTTAATACTTCTTATTATACACTTAAGTCAAGAAGAAAGCGAAGAGAAAAAATAAGGTGCTGAAAGGAAAAACAGTTTCTCAATATGTGCCTAACGGCAAAAGTATACTTATTCCTCGTTTTTTTTTTGTCCGTATGTTTTTCGTCGTGTAATATGCTAATAATGATGTTCGTGCATAATCCATCGAAGGAGTACGATTGTATAGAATAAATATACATACACAATGTTTCTTATTTTACCTTTGTAGGTTTCGGATTTTTTTTCCTCTTCATTAGGATTAATTTAAATAGTACTTGTAGTTCAAAATACATGTGTAAACTTTTTTTTCCTCTCTCTCTCTCTCTCTCT
>ERZ778023.3579-NODE-3579-length-14983-cov-5.511924_pt1 | contig 14983 bp, 17 predicted proteins | sample MGYA00375753_ERZ778023 | MGnify/ENA primary metagenome ERZ778023 (study PRJEB29350, sample SAMN05389822) | bioreactor metagenome | isolation source: Ammonium sulfate bioreactor | place: South Africa: University of Cape Town | collected 2014-04-04 ...
CCGCCGGCATCTTGCCCACCGGCCCCGCCTGTGCGCCCGAAAGAACGCCACGGGCATCCGAAATCGAGAGTTCGTAAATCGCAGGCCCCGTCTGCGAAGCCAGGGCATCCAAAAAGCCCTGAGCCGTCGCATCGATCACCGGGTTCTCCGCGATGTATTCATTTCCAGAAATGCTCATATCTTAGGTCTCCTTCTCTTAAAGCAAGAAGAAAGGTCGGAGGAGACCGAGAAGCGGGAACATGCGACGTTTCGACCTTGGAAACTAGGGGAAGGACAATTCGCCAGAATCACGCCCCGCTTCTCGATCCCATCGATGAAGAAGCCCCCGGAATCGCGATATACTGAATTCGAGCCTCCACCCGTTGAAGGGAAGGATCTTCCAACGTCGGGATTCCAAAGACACCGCATCGAGAGAAAATCTCGAAGCTTGTAGGGTCATTATTCAGGTGCGCTGTAATCCACACCGTTCCGCGTGGATTTCAAAAGCGTTCCGCCTGGCCCAATCCATAATCTTTTTGAAATTCAGGAGTGAAACAGGATGGGAAGAGGTGGTTCCCGGACTGACTTAACGATCAATCTATTCGGCCCGATGCGAGTCCTGGTAGAGGGAGCAGAACTCCCGCCCCTTCGTTCGCGTAAGGCTCTCTGGCTCCTCGCCGTCCTGGTCCTGCGCCAGGGTCGTCGGGTCGAACGAGACTGGCTGGCCAGCCTTCTCTGGCCGGACGCGGAGCACACCAAAGCCTTCGCCAACCTCCGCGCCGTCCTGAGCGAACTCCGCCAGGCGCTCGGCTCCCAAGGCTATCGAATCCAGTCCCCCGACCGCCGTTCCCTCGAAATGGACCTGGAAGGCGCCGAGATCGATCTCGTCGAATTCGAAAACGCGCTCGCCACCCCCACTCTCGCTTCCCTCCAATCGGCCGTCGATATCTACCAAGGCCACCTCCTTGAGGGCTGCCCCGAAGAATGGGTGCCCCAAGAGCGCGCCGCCCGAGAGCACAAGTGCATTCAAGCCCTGCTCCAACTCGGAGACTCGGCCCACGCTGCCCAAGATTTTCCCGCCGCCCAAGCCTGGTTCCAAAGGGCCATCCAGATCGATCCTTGGCGAGACGCCCCCCGCCGCGGCCTCATGGAGGCATTTGCCGCCGGTGGAGACACGAACGAAGCCCTTCAGGTCTATCGCCAATTTGAAGACCACCTCAAAGGCGAAGCGCGTACCGTTCCAGACCAGCAGACCACCGATCTCTATCTCCGTCTCCGTGCCGAAGCTAAAACCAAGACGCGAGAGACGCCCCCCGCTCCCACCACTATCTTCGCGGGGAGCCTCCCCCATCCTTTCACCGACCTCGTCGGCCGAGAGGACGAGCGCATCGAAGTCGCTTCTCTCCTTCGTCGGTCCCGCCTCGTGACCCTCACCGGCCTCGGCGGAATCGGGAAACCCCGCCTCGCCGTGGCCGTAGCCAAAGACGTCGTCCGCGACTACCCCCACGGCGTCACCCTCGTCTCCCTGGAAGCCATTCAGGACGAATCCGATATCCCTCGCCAAATTGGCCAGGCCCTCAGTCTCTCCGAGTCCCCCGACCAACCCTGGATGGAAATCGTGGTCGGACACCTCGCCGAAAAGCGAATGATCCTCGTGCTGGATAACTGCGAACACCTGCTACGCGCCTCCGCCCAGGCTGTTTCAGCGATCCTCCAATCCTGCGCGGGAGTCCGTATCCTCGCCACCAGCCGAGAGTCTCTCGGCATTCCCGGCGAGACCGCCTGGTATGTCCCCGGCCTCGCCGTCCCCAATCCCAATCACCTCCCGGCTGGGTCATCCACCCTCCGCCGGGTGGTTCTCGCCTATGAAGGCGTCCAACTCTTCATCGAACGCGCCCAAGCCGCTCGCCCGAACTTCGCCGTTAACGCCGCCAACGTCACCGTCATCGCCCAAATCTGCGCCTATCTCGAAGGCATTCCTCTCGCCATCGAGCTCGCCGCCGCCCGTGTTCGCTCCATGCCCCTGGAAGAAATTGCCGAGCGGCTCCAGACCGATTTCGCCCTCCTCGCCACCACCGGCAAATCCATCGTTATCCGGCAGCAGGCCCTCAAGGCCACCCTCGATTGGTCCTACAACACCCTGACTGCCGAGGAAAAGAACCTCTTCGCCCGACTCTCGGTCTTTGCTGGCGGTTGGACGCTTCCCGCCGCGGAGTCCTTGGCGGAAGATCAGCCCGTTCCCGATCTCCTCGCCTCCCTCGTCGATAAGTCGCTCATTCGCTTCGAAGATCAAGACGATTCCGAGCGCTATCGAATGGTAGAAATGGTCCGCCACTTCGCCTCTGAAAAACTCGTTGAGTCTGGAGAGCAGGAAACAATCCGGGCCAAGCATCGCCACTGGTGCGCGCTCTTTGCCGAACGGGCCGCCGCTGGCATTCTCGGTGTCGAACAACCGCGCTGGATGCGCGCCCTCATCTTCGAATACGATAACTTCCGGCACGCCCTCGCCTTCGCCCCCCAAGAGGAATCGGCCATTCAAGACACCCTCCGCCTCGCTGGCGCCCTCTGGCGTTACTGGTACTCCCGAGGGCAGTTTGTCGAAGGGAAGGAAGCTCTCGAACGGGTGCTTCACCAGGACGCCCGGGCCATCCCCACCCCCGCCCTCGCCCTCTCGCTTCACGGTCTTGGTGTCATGCACTTCCGATTGGGCGAGTTCACCGAGGCCGAGTACACCCACCGACAAGCCCTTGCCATCCGGGAAGCCATCCAAGACCATCCCGGCATCGTCGAATCACGATTCAATCTCGCCAATATCGCCAGCCAAACCTCGCGTCGAGAAGAAGCTATCGTTCTTTGGCAAGACTGCATCCAAGACTGGGAATCGCTTGGCAATCATCGCATGGCCGGCCTCGCGTTGGGCAACCTGGGCACCGCCGAAATCGAAAGGGGACACTACCAAGCTGGTCGAGACTACTACGAACGGAGTTGGAAAGCCCTCATCAAAAATGGCGATCCCCACACCATCGTCTGGGCTGAAAGCCAGTTGGCCAATGCCGACCAAGACCTGGGGCATCTGGCGGAAGCTCAAGCCCGCCACGAGTCGTGCCTGCAAACCTTCATCAAAATGGGAGATAAGCGCGCCATCGCCTGGACTCTCCACAAACTCGGAGCCATCGCCTTTGATCGAGGCACGATGCCCGAAGCAGAAGAAAAGCTAAATCAGGCAAATGATCTCTTTGTCGAGATTTCGGACCCACAGGGGCTAGCCTGGACTCACCTTGGGCTGGCCAATGTTCACCTTTGGCGAAATGACCTTAAAAAAGCGCTGGAGCGCATCGAGAGCGCCCACCGTCTGTTCCAGCAAGAAGGCAATGAACGAAGTCTGAGCCGGAGCCATCTCGCACTCGCGGTCTACCACCTTCAGGCGGGTGACCTCATGAAGGCGGAAAGTGAATTCTTGGTCAGTATCCAGATGCTCCAAAGACTGAGGGACCTTGGCGGAATGGAAGTTCTTGAGTATTACTCTCGGTTCCTCGCTGCCCGGAACCAACCAAGTCGCGCCGCCATCGTTCTTGGGTTCAGTGCCCAGATTCGGGCTCAAATCGCCCATCCCGCTTCTCCCCTCGAACAAAAGGAAATCGAAAAGCTCGTCCAATCCCTCCAAGGCCAACTCGGACCGTCCTTTGACAGTCGTTGGCAAACCGGCGCCAATTTCTCTTGGGATCAGATCTTCGAACAGATCCTAACCGAACCAGAACCGGTTATGACCGCGTAACCTCGTTCGCCCACTTGACCAGCATGTCGCAGATGGCAGGATTCATCTCCTTCCCGCCCTTCGCCCAAAACTCCATGCTTTCCTTGGGAGTCGCCACCCTCCGGAACGCGTGATCGCTCTCCGGAATCTCCACAAACCGTGCCTTGCCGGGGTGGGCGCGATTCACGATGTCCGCGATCATCGGGTGGTCCACCCGCTCCGCCACAAAATCGCAAGCTCCGTAGACAGAGAGCACTTGCGTATCTAACTTCTCCCAAAACGACGCGTAGTTCTGGGCAAAGCATCCGCGCCAGAACGGTAATCCCACTCCAGAAAAGTGCTTCCCATCGGGAATGACCGCCTTCGCCGCCCCCGCCCACTTCGGGTGTTTTTCCTCAATCTCCGCCAAGCTCAGCCCTTCGTTAAAGATCAGATGCAGAGCCGCAATCACGTTCCGCTCGGAGGCATCCAACGAAGACGCTACCGCCCCGCCCAGAGAGGGCTGGTGGCGAAACATATCGACGACGTATTCATGCCAAGTCCGCACGACCGTCCCGTAAACAGCCAATCCTGCCACCGGGATCTCGCTCGCCAAAATCGGCCCTTCGCATCCCCCCATGCTGTGACCAAAGATCACCACCTTTGAGGGATCGACAAAGTCGTATTGCTTTGTCTTGAGCAGCGCCTGCCGGAACGCGTCAACCTCGGTATCGAAGTCCACGTCGTCTGCTGGACCGCCTTCACTGTCGCCCAGCCCGGGCTTCTCCACTCGCACCGTGACATATCCCTTGTCACTAAATGCCCGGCAGATTCGCCCATAGCCGCTGGTGCTCGTCAGCGGTTGTTCATTGGACACATAGCCGATTCCCTGGATCAAGAACATCGCCGGGTGTTTTCCGGCCGTCTTGGGACGCGTCACAAAGATTCGAATCCGCTTGCCCTTGCTCACAACGGAGTCATAAATCGTCTCGTAACCGTCGCCATTGTCCGGCAACTTGGGAAGGATTTGGATCGCAGCCATCTGCTCTTTACCTGCCCGCATGAACGCGAGGGAAGATTGAGAACCGGTTTTCAGTCCACCAAGGATCTGAGTCAGGTCACCAACCGTCGCCGTCGGCTTGCCCGCCAAGGATGTGACGATATCGTCCACTCTCAATTTCGCGGAATCGGCCGTCCCTCCTGCCACCACCTGCGTGACCTTCAAACCGCCCTCAACTGCCGTCAATCCCGCGCCGAACCAGGGCTTTCGTGGAAGAGGATCGGCCTGAAGTCCACTACTTAACCAGAGCCCAGCCGCCAAAAGGGAAGTGATCATGGCCTAGGAACCGACCTCAGCCTGGCCCTCACCCTTCAGGTCAATGACGATGACCGCCCCGGAAATCACTTCCGTATCCACCACTTTCTTATCCATTTTTCCGGTGAGAATCAAGTTCACTTCCTGGGTAATGTCGCCAATCTTCAGCGCGAGCTTGCTCTTCAAATTGAGGGCCCCATTTCTCTCACCCATGTAGTCCCGAGCGGTGAGAGAAGGCGAAGTATCGGATTTCGGAGTAAGCGTAATCGAAACCTTGTCTTTGCCCCACTTCAACTTGGCCGTGGCGTAGATCGCGTTGCTTCGCGGCAACGTGATGGGAACTTCCGCGCTGGTCGCTCCGGCGTGGTACTTCATGTCGTCGCTCAACTTTCCCGAAATCGTGCTGCTGCCAAACTTGATCTCGAACCCGGTCTCCCCGTCAAACCGCGCCATCGCTTCCGAACTGAGGGGAAGATCGATACTTAACGACCATTTCGACCGCGTGGCCTCTTCCGATTGCGACGAGTTGCCATCTGAGACCGTGCGCGACTCGAACCGCATCCATTCCGAATACTTAACCTTGGCCACCTTCGGACCAAAAACGGGCGATGCGGAGACCAGAGCAACGGCGAACAATAGACCCAGACCGAGACAAGGCTTCATGCGAACCTCCAACGCGGAAATCGCTTCCGCTCGCTCGCAGTATACGAATCGTCGCCGTCAATTAGATCCAGGGAGGAGAGAAAATCTAAGGGCGTGGCCGAAGGGCTGCCACGATCGTTGCCGTATCCCTCACTTTGCCCATCAGCGGAAACATCTGAGTTACCGAGAACTCATGCATCTCCCCGTTCAAACCACTCATCGCGTTGTGAGCAAACACAAGTTCAAACACCCGATCGTAAGCTCCTCTCGCTGTTGACTCCACCCCCATGTTCGTCGCCAGCCCGGTCATGATCACCGTCTTGATCCCCCGCCGACGCAACTGCAGATCCAAGTCCGTCCCGTAAAACGCCCCCCACTGACGCTTGATCACATGCTTATCCCCCGGCTGCAGTTTCACGCGCTCCACAAACTCGTTCGCCCCCTCCGGGATCGCCGCATTCGGATCCCGAACCACAAATTTGTCCGCCGGTGGACGAATCAGTTCATGCAGGTTCACCGTCGTGAACACCACCAATCCCCCCGCCGCCCGTAGCGCATCCGCAATCTGAAGCGACCTCTCCACCACCTCCGCCCCCGAATAAGGCGCCAACTCCCGCCCCACCGTCGCGTTCTGCAAATCCACAATCACCGCCGCCGTCGTCCGAGGATCCAACTCTAGTTCCATACTCATAACTACCTAAACGCCTCCAGACATCATTCCGCCTACATCGCGAAGCGACCCTAACACCTAAAACCTCGTCCCTTGTCCCTCGTCCCTCGTCCCTGCCGCAAAGCGGCGCAGTCCCTGTCGCGAAGCGACGAAGTCCCTGCCCGAAGTGCCCATGATCGCTGACACTAACCTGACCACCGAATCCGCCCACCGCATCGTAGCCACCCAGTTCCCCCAATTCAGGGATGAGGTTCCAACTCTCCTGGGCCAGGGCTGGGACAACTTCTGCATCATCTATCCCGACCAGACCGTATTTCGCCTCCCCACCCGAAAAGTCGGCGCCGAGATCCTCGTCAATGAGTGTCATGCCCTCCCTCACCTGCGCCCTCAGCTAGATCTCCCCATCCCGGATTTCCAACACTTCGGTGTCCCCCAGGACGACTACCCTTATCCATTCGTCGGATACCCTTTGCTCCCCGGCCAGACCGCTGACCGAATGACATGGACCGATGAAGAAAGGGCTCGACAGGTACAGCCACTTGCCAATTTCCTCAACCAGCTCCACGCCATCGAGTTCACAAACTCGCCCCTCCAAGACCTCCCGGACGACACCATCTTCCGCAAAGACCCCATTTCCCTTTTGGAGAAGATCGAGACCCGCTGCCAAATCCTCCAAGACTCCCCTCAAACCCCCTCCGATCTGGATCTGACCGCCATCCTCAAATGGGCAAGAGCGCTCGCCCCCACCATCCGACCAACCGCCAGGGTCGTCATCGTTCACGGAGACCTCTACCCTCGTCACCTGATTGCGAACGAACGGCGACAAGTCACGGGAATCATCGATTGGGGAGACACCCACCGCGGCCACCCCGCACTCGACCTCTCCCTCGCCTACACCTTCGTGCTCCCAACCCAAAGAGAGCGCTTCTTCGCCGCCTACCACCACCCCCTCGAAGACTCCGACCTCCAACTCGCCGCCCTCCGCGCCGCCATGTACGGAACGTCTCTGATGGTCTACGGCCAAACCATTGATGACCACACCATCAAATCCCTGGCCCACCAAATCCTGAAATCGCTTCCTATCTGGTAGCGCAAGCATCGCCCACCCGCGATGGGCTTACCGTTGAACGCTCGATCGACGCCAAATTTCAAACCTCGACAACGGAATTTCTCGAAAACCTCGCAACGCCCAACCCTCCGCCTAAAGACCAAAAAATTTCAATTTTGAAAAACTCGTGCTAAGATGTACGCGTGTACAACAAGCGCGTGAACACGCGAAGCACAGGACGTCCAACGCGGGACGATGTAGCTAAGGCAGCTAATATTTCAGGAGCAACCGTATCGCGGGTGCTCAGCGGAAGGACCGATCTTCCGATCTTGCCCGAGACTCGGGCCAAGGTCTTGGAAGCGGCCAGATCGCTTGGTTATTTGCCAAACACCGCTGCTCGGGCCCTTACCAGTGGACGCTCGGGGATCATCGGCTTCTGGATGAGCCTGGAGTACTCCTGCTATCGCGGCCAAGTCCTCGACTGCATGCGGGCCCTCCTTCGGGAAACCGAGGTCACCGCTGCCGTCACTGACATCGACGAGGAATACAACCTCGCTCACACCTTCGACCGAGCCCTACGAGTCCCTGTCGATGGCATTCTTGCGTTCGACAACTCCGCGTCCGTAGAAGCGTTTACTCGGGACTACGACCGGATCGCCCCGACGATCCCATTTGTCAGCATGGGCGCCTATTGGTCCGAGAGCAAAAGCTACGTTGGAATTGACCTCCGTAAAGGAGCCGATGCCGCCATGGACCACCTCATCGGAACCGGGCGCAAACACATTTCTTATCTGGCCCCCTGGACCTCGGAACTGGTCGATTCCGGCCCCCGGTTCGAGGGATACCGAGATGCCATGGTCGGAGCCGGGCTCGAATCGCGAACCATCGCGGTCGAAACGTTCTCGTTCAAGCACATCAAGGACGGTATTGAAAAGCTCTACGCGGAGAAAGCTCTCCCCGAAGCGATCGTCTGTATGAACGACGAGGCCGCCGTCTCGACATCACTCGTTCTTTCTAACCTTGGCGTGAAAATCGGCGAGGATGTCGCCCTGGTCGGATTCAACGGCATCGAAGAGACCGAACACACCCAGGTTCCCATTACCACCGTTCGCCAGCCCATCCAAGAGATGTGCATGCTGGCCTGGCAATTCCTCAAAGAGCAGATGGCCGACCCCACTGCTCCACTTCAGCAAGAGATTTTAGTTCCGGAGCTCGTTGTAAGGGAGTCAACGGCGCGTTAGCGAAGCGGCTTCCACGGCCCCTTGGGGCCCGCGTCCTCAAAGATGAGACATCATGAAAAAGGCATTTACACTTATCGAACTCTTAGTCGTAATCGCGATCATCGCGATTCTCGCCGCAATCCTGTTCCCTGTGTTCGCCCAGGCAAAGGCTGCCGCAAAGCGGACGTCTGAAATTAGCAACCTCAAGAATATTTCTCTCGGCGTCATCATGTACTCCGGAGACTACGACGATATCCTCGTTCCGGTCTACCAGGCCAACTGGAGCAACCCGCGCTACGATATCGTCCTCTGGAAAGATGCCGTGCTCCCGTACATCAAGAACGGTGGCAAACAGAAGAAAGCCGGTGGTGGTGTCTACACTGCTGCCGAGCAAGGCGACGGTGGCATCTTTGCCGCTCCCACCTACGACGGAAACTGGGCCAGCTATACGGATGGCGGCCAAACCTATCGAGGCGATACCAGTAGCCGGTTCCCCCGAGCATACGCTTTGAACTGCGACGCTGGTAAGAACGAAAACCTCGGAGATGCCGATGTCGAGAGCGAAGACGCGACCCTCTGGACCCGAGCCTACACCTGGACGGGAGACCCCAACGTCTACGTTCGAGGTGGCGGTGGCATGGTCAACTCGCTGGAGAACATTGCTGGCACAGCGATGATGTATGGCACCCGAACCCCCTATCCCAACATCTATTCGCGCTACTTCGCATATGGATGTGACGCCAACTGGTGCGGCGTAAGCAATAACCAAGTCTCGTACGCTCGAGGTATGGGAACCAAACAGGTCGGTCTCGCTTTCTTCGACGGCCATGTGAAGGCGATGAACGGATTTAAGACCTTTGCCGACGACGTGTACGGCATGTACAAGGTCCGCGTCACCGGCAGCGACTGGCCCGGCGCGCCCGCCGTTACTTACTGGATGTCCCAAATGGGAGAGTGGAAATAACTAAATGAAGCGAACATGTCTCTTATTCGTAGCCGCCGCCTTAGCCCTGCCCCTCGTGGGCTGTGGATCCTCGTCAGATGACTACGACCCGAACAAAATCGCCGTCAAACAACCCGGCGACGGCCCCCCACCCATGAACTCGCCCATGGGCGAAGGCCAGAAGAAATAACGATCGCAAAACTCCTCCTTCAGTTCTCTGAAGGAGGAGTTTTTTGTTTCCCTAACACTCGGACTCGATGGATCGGTCACCGGCAGGGTGTAGCCGGGGGTTCCGTGCCGCCGCTGAGCGCGATCAACGATTGAGCGAATCCTCTCCACCACAAACCCGAAGCACACCGCACGCACTCAGTACTCCGTACCCACCGCACCCGTTTCCCCCGGCGCCCCGTCCCTGCCCTCTCACTCCGCCAACAACGCTTCCAACCTCTCCCGAAACGTCCTTGCCTATGCCCCAACTAATCTCTCCGCCGACCGCCACGCCAACGCCATGATCGTTAACACCGGATTAAATCCCCCATTCGTGACATGAACGGAACCGTCCGCAATCACCAAATTCTCATGCCCATGAACCCGCCCCCACGGGTCCACCACCGATGTTGCCGGATCAACCCCCATCCGACAGGTTCCCGCCTGATGCTGCCCAGCCGACAGCCGAAGAACTTGAGGTGGTCATGAATCAACAGTTAGGAACATTGCCCAGTAGATCTCTGACGCACGAATCGACTAGCTCCGAGTTACTTAGAATCAATGTATACACGAAGGTGTATTATCTTCACCCTCATCCTACCAATAAGGAAGAGGCATAAAAACGCTCACAAGCTGATAAAGGAACGGCTCATTCAGCAAATATGCAACTATCGAGCTTTAGCGTTAGCTATAGTAGATGCCATCGAGTTTAGTCGTGAATATGGGCTGAATTTCACCATCGTATCTCTGGCTCCAAAGCATACGCAATCGATCTTCCATTTCTAACCCGCTAAGCAAAGACCCTACTTCTTCTGTGTAGCTGCCATCATAAACCAAAGACTTGCGATCAAATTGACCACGGAAGGCATCAATCGCTTTCATTTCATCTAAACCTAAGTTAAGGTTACTGAAATCCACATCACCACAGCCTGCAGCCGATAACTCACAAAGTGAAGCAAGAATCGCATTTCTCTTCTCTCCTTCTTCAGGTCGGTATGAGTTTAAAAAAGCAGCAAGCATCTTCTTAACACCAGTCTTACCCAGAAGTTCTACCACAGCATGCTGAGCTCTGCCCGGCATGTGAAGTACATGGGCAATATTCTGATCAACAATCGCATCGACACATGCGCGGAACTCAGCACTGGTCCCTTTTCTCTCACAGATTGCTTTGATACGTCGCAAAGCGGATTCATCAGCCAGGAATAGGGATTGGTTAGCCAATGTTCGGAGATACCTTTCAATATACGGCTTAATCTCTGGCTGTGTCCAATTCTCATCCTCCGCCACAGCGTCGATTTGATTCTTTATCTTTTCAGCCGCCTTACTCGCGAGTTCTGGCATCTCTCGTAATTCAGTACGATGAGCCCGGATAGCGAACTCGTGCCCTTCATCAAAGTGGGTTCGAACTCTCATTTGATACTCAGGATCGGTTACGCACTCTGTTAGTCTACGAATTGGTAGTCGCTCAGTCGCCTTACCCATCATCGCCTCGAGTTCTTCTATGCTTCCGCCTTTAAGTCGATAAACCCTTAAACGATATACTAGATCGCTGTAACTTGTCGCTTCAGGCGGTCGATTGCGATAACTATTTGCGATCATCCATTTCTGCGAATCATAAACAAGGCTCTTGTCAGGATTAATCTCCATACCGCCGGACTTTAGCGCAGTCGATTCGACAAACTCTTGCACCGAATTGTTGCTTTCTGCATTGACAACAATTGCCAGGTCATCGACATATCTGAAATAGCAACCTGGGAATTTTTGACCCACAATTTCATCGAATTTCTCGAGATACAGGTCGGCAAGAAAATGACTTAGATCAGAGCCAACTGGCAGTCCAGACCCAGTCGGTCTTGACTCGAGAAATCCTACGACATAATCCTGAGCCCATCTTTCAGTTCGAGACAGTGATTTTTGCGATACAAGATGGGCTTTTAATGCGGCGGCAACCTTGTGTGGATCAAGATTATGATAGAATTTCTTGAAGTCCAGACTTATCATTACATTATTCGTACTCAGCAAGAGACTAGAAATCTTGTTTCTACGATCCTTGTAACCTTCCCAATAGGGCTCGAATGTGAATCTCGATGCCGGGGTCTTAGCGAGTCTGTAGCTAAAAGAAGTAGAAGCTTGCTTGAATGTAGTAATCCTGTCAATAATTTCCAAGACTATTGTGTCCGCTATAATTCTTGTAGGGCAGGGAAAATGCATTTCCCGGTACTCTGGAATATTATCAGATATTCGCTTGAAGATTAATGTCCTTAAGTTCGTTAACGGTAGATGCTTAATTTTCGAACAAGTGACAAAGTCTCTTAGCAAATAATCCTCCTCAGCAAGAGGATACGAATCAAGAAACTTACGTAAGGCCAAATAGGTGCCAACATGTGTCGACCTAACGCTATTAAGAGCCCTAACGCCTAAGTTGTCAGAATGATTCACCATAGATACCTCCATGTTCTTCTAATACACGCCAGAGGCAAAGTGATACACCTGAGCTATATCGATTTTCATGGCAAGACCGAACTTGGAAATTGAATGGCTTAACTATTCGTTCTGCCCGGCCAGGGAGCAAAATTTGTATTTTCTGCATGAATTTCTCAAGAAGAGTCTTTGCCTTACTCCAGTTAGGTTCATACCACAGAAGACCCCAGTCGTTTACCTCACAAAGTGCACATAATGACAGGATTCTAGACTCGAGGTTCTTGTCTTGACTGGCTTCCCCGGAGATATTTCCAATCATCAATGTGATAGAGGGGCCAGAAGAATGCAAATCAAACAAACTAGTTACGAGTTTCGCATAGCTGATCTCATTCGCAATATCTTCAATCATCGGAATCCATTGGATTTGTATTCCCATTTCTTGCGCCTCTGGTTTAAGGCAATTCAAGATTTTTTCGCCGAGATCAAGTGCGCGCGAAGAATAGTCCCACCCATGAACTTCGATCGTCACGGGAGCGCATTGTGCATTTCCATTCTTTCTCTGATGAATTAGATTACTGATCATTGTCGCCGAAGCCGTTGCACTCCCGCAACACAAGTCAAAGATAACGCATCTGCCCGTTACTGATATTGCACTTAAGTGTCTTGCAATGGAGCCATATTCTTGGTGAGCTCCATTTTGGATAGATGATAGACGCGCGGCACCACTCTCAAAATTGGACGCGAACCACTGGTTAGTGTCAGACTCCGATCTTCCGCCTGTTCGATTTTGTTTACTGGGTGCAAGCCCTTCCATCTTAAGGACGTCACGATATGCTTTACATATATGGTTATTTAGATGTATGCAGCCGTCCCGCCACAATGAATCGAACGGGAGTTTCATTGTTCAACCCAGCCTCTGATTAAAATATCTGCATACATCGCAACGTTTTCCAGAAGGGGGCCGTGGCCCCGATAGTATAGATCCGACTTCGGTCATTAGAGTTATATGACGATTCTCAGAATAAGGTAAATCATACCATGTTAATGATCCTATAAGCGCTCCGAGGCCAGTACCACTGGTCTTTAGCTGATCCGGTTCGTAGAATATCAATCCAGACTGATTCGAAATCGACTGTGCGGGGTAAGGGCCGTTTGCAAATTCGGGATTCTTTAGAGCATACACATACGCATCTAACTGAGCAGAGTAGGTCCTCTCTGCGTTTACCGGTGATGACGTTTTATAGTCAATAACACCTATCTTCCCATTCTGATATCGCACCAGCGAATCAAGGATCCCTTTTATGGACATAACAGCTCCACCTATCGACATTGGAATCGACACAACTCCGACGTCAGAAGCAATAACCGAGCATATCGGTGCTCCCCTTACAGTTGTATCAAGTGTCGATGCGCTGAGTGTTTCTTTGATAGCCATGTCAATTACATTAAAGATTGCGGGCATGACCGGACGCGGTCGACGCAGCCCTAATCGATATTTGTCCCAAAAGCACGCTTGACATTCTTCCCACAGGAAAGTGAGATCGCTCGGACTAATCGTTATTGGTAAATTCGCCACTTTGATACTAATGAGTTTACCGACTTTGAACTGGCCAGTGTCTTCAATGAACAAAATGTAAAGCTGGTCGAAATCAATCGGTATTGTTTTGACTTTAGTCGCTAAGTGGTGAAAATTCGACATTTACCCCAACTAATCTCTCCGCCGACCGCCACGCCAACGCCATGATCGTTAACACCGGATTAAATCCCCCATTCGTGACATGAACGGAACCGTCCGCAATCACCAAATTCTCATGCCCATGAACCCGCCCCCACGGGTCCACCACCGATGTTGCCGGATCAACCCCCATCCGACAGGTTCCCGCCTGATGCTGCCCAGCCGACAGCCGAAGGGCCTGCGGTTTACTCCACACCTCTCGCACTCCCGCCGCCCGGAGCCAATCCTTCGCCCTTGCCTCCATAAACTCTGCCGTTCGCACGGTCTCGGGATGCGTTGTTCCGCTGAGCCGCGCCACCGGAATCCCAAACCTGTCCGTAACCCGCGAAGACAACTCCACCCGCGAGTCTGGAGAGGGGATCTCGTGAACGGGTCCGGTGACCATCAGTGACCTTCGGTATCCCTCCCGCATCCAGTCCTTATTCGCCTGCCCCCAGGCAGGCGCCCCCGGCGGTCGCCACCACTTCGCGAAGATAATCGGGAGCATCACAAAATCATCCGCCAGCAGCCCTCCTCCGATCACTCCGTCGTTTCCGTGATTGAAGTCCAAGGTTGCGGTCGTCGGCCCCGGCCCGATCCCATCCCATAGCGGCTCGTCTGTCTGTCCAAATGCGTTGGGGTAGTAGTGCCCCTGAAGGTGTCTCCCCACCTGGTCTGAGTTGTTGCCAACGCCATTCGGCTCCTGAGCCGTCCGCGAATGGAGCAGAAGGCGCGCGGTTTCGATCGCCCCGCAAGCAAGAACTACCGCGTCCGCTTTGATTTCATGCCACGACCCACAGCGAAACACCCGAAGCCCTGTCACTCTTCCCGCCTCGAACGACAGGGAACTGGCTACCGCCTGATCCCATACCCGGCAGTTACCCGTTTCGATCGCTCGGCGAATTGCCGTATTCTGCGTCCCATTCTTTGCGTCGACGGGACAGGCGAAACCGACGCATTGTTGACAATTCGAGCATGCAGCTCTTCCGTCCCACGGAACGCTGTTCATCAACAGAGGCACTGACTGAGTTTCCCAGCCCATCTTCTCGGCCGCCGCCCTCAGGGCCCGACCCTTTCGATGCAAAACGTGG
>ERZ778023.3607-NODE-3607-length-14895-cov-16.146631_pt1 | contig 14895 bp, 24 predicted proteins | sample MGYA00375753_ERZ778023 | MGnify/ENA primary metagenome ERZ778023 (study PRJEB29350, sample SAMN05389822) | bioreactor metagenome | isolation source: Ammonium sulfate bioreactor | place: South Africa: University of Cape Town | collected 2014-04-04 ...
CACACACACACACACACACACACACACACACACACACACACACACACACAAAACGAGAATTAATCCGCTGCTCGGACATGGCCATGGAAGCAACAATACTGAGTTTTCGAAGTGGCCCAGTAATCATAAACGCATCCTGTGCTACAAGTCCCACTTCCAACCCATCCCACAGCCATATCGGAGCCAGCTGAAAGAAGAAACTTTGTGTGAACATGGGCAAAGATATCCAACGGAAGCTACCTCCGCCGCTGTCCATCAGTCCGTTTGTAGAAATTCCGAACCCAACCCAGCCCACCGCCTAACAACAAGCATTAGAAACCAAATAACACATCCTATTGTGGACCTGAACCACGATCTGAAACTGAACAGTTTGTGCCGTGTCATTCAGAACCCAATACAGCCTGTGGTATGGGTTCGTTCCCAATACTTTACAGTTTGCGGTGTTGGTATCCAGCAGCCCTAGGACCAAAACGATCACAACTGTTACTGGCAGTGACAGGTACGGAAGGAATTACCGGCGGAAACCTGCAAACCAAAGCTGAATAGTACCATCAGGAGGAGACACACGCTTGAAGACATTCACCAACAAATATGCCCTATGTGTGCTTCAAGTTCTCTTTTATTCCAACGTGCGGGGGTTGCTGGAGGCAGCAAGGATTTCCTTGGCATAGAGGTAAACAATTTTCTTGAGGGACCAAACACTTGCGGGTGATGGTCAAATGTTGTGCATGTCATTGTTGCCAATTGGTTGGTTATCTGCGGGGGAGGAGGAATTCGTATATGTTAGAGTAATCCTTCTTTTTCTCTCTTTTTACAAAAAGGAGTGTGCTGGCACCGAGAGAGAAATAGTTGCGAATGGAGGGCATAGATTATCCTGCGGTAGCCAGAAAGGCCTTCGAGTTCTACAAATCCCTTCAGGCAAGAAGCGACTGGAATCTCGTCAAGGAAGCTGATGGCGCGACGTTAGCGTCTCTCGTCTTGGAGGGAGAGCCCATCAATTGCTTCCGTGCAGTCGGTGTGGTGCCAGGTAGATTGAACCGGATTTAGTTTTTTTTTTAAAAAAAAAAAAAAAACTCAAAATACTATCAAGGCAAGTCACCAAAGGAGATGGCCGACCTGATGGACTCCTTTACCATGAAGGAGTGTAAGATTCTGGACTCCAATATTTTGGATTGGGCTATCCTTGAAAAAGGAGATAACTACCGAGTATTTTATCAGGAAGACAATCTCCCTTGGCCTCTTTGGCACAGGTACTATCTTTTCACTTCTTCTTCTCTCTCAGCATCATTTCAACGTAAAATTCATATGTATCACCCTAGGACCGTCGTATACGTTCTGATTCTTATTGAAGAGGATGGCGCCTACTACTGGGTTGGAACCTCTACTACCCATCCAGACAAACCTGAAGAGCCGGCGAAATTTGTAAGGTAACAATAAATCGTATCATTTTTCTTGCGGTTTCTGAACCTGGCAAACACAGAGCCATTGTTACTGTAGGCAGCTATGGTTTCATCCCTGATGAGAAAGGCACGAAGATAGTGCGTGTCTTACACGTCAATCCCGAAGGAAACATCCCATCCAGCGTTGTCAACAGGGTGCGTTATATGCCTTATGTGCCGGGCATGACCTACTGTCGCTCAATCAAAATTCTGGTGAAAGCGCAACCCCCCTCCTGATTTGAAGAATACGTATTTGAGCGACAGTAGGTCACGCCCGGTTTCAACGACATATTATCCTCTTTTCTCGATGTTATTCTTTGTTCTTGTTCTTTATTCTCCCCTCTTTTTTCTTTTCTTTTTCTTTGTTTCTTGTCTCGACCTTCTTGTTCTTCCTCCCTTGATGCAGCTCTCTGGGGCTTTGATAAACGTACCAAAGAAACTGGCGGGCATAGCCAGTTGGTGTGCAGGCAAGTAATGCTCATTTACTGTATGGATAGGCAGCCATCCTTCAAATAAATTCCATTCACAATTTATTGGCATGGAATGGGCGTATGCCACTCGCTCTTTGGTGACAGTTAGTCCCAAGAATCGTTTCGTTTCATCACTTTGCGGTTCTACACCACAATATGAAGGTAGTTGCGCGCATTTTGTATAAGCAAATGAACTTGCAACATTTTAAGATTACAGAAGCTGCATCAAGATTTCCATGCCGAAGGACTCAACCTTTTTTGCATAGGTTCAAAAATGCTTTCTTTCACGCTCATTGTGTTTGTTAGGTTCCCCTTGCAATCAGTTTGGCGACGAAGAACCCGGAACCAATGAAGAGGATTCAGCAGTTTTGCAAAAAGACCGATGGCGTTACATTCAAGCTGTTTTCGAAAGTAATCCTTTCTTGAAAGAGGCCAAGAATGTGCAAGATTAAGTGGAACTTCGAGGTGATAATCATCCTTTGCTGTCTTTATGTTAAAGTCCGCGGCTTCCCTTCAGAAGTTCTTGATGGATCGAGAAGGTAATGTAATTCAGCACTTCAGCGAGTTGGTGCAGCCCCAACGAGCTGGTTGCCCCCATCGAGGAGGTCTTGAAGAAGAAAGCCAACGAGAAGTTTTGTCCGGTCTATTACGGCCCATAGCAACAAGGAATATTGGCCTTACAACCCCTTCAAGGGTTGTGCTTTCATTTAGGAAGTCCTTGTGGCCCGTTGCATTTTTCCTATTTTTTTTTTTTTTTTTTCTGCTGTTCAGTTCAGCGCGATGCGCTTGCCCAAACCTCGCGTCATCCCATGGCGGTTGGTTCTAGTCACGGTATTTCTTCCTCCCCCCCCCCAAACACCAAGATCTCGTCGTTTAAACGGCCGCATCAACAGGCCATCTGTCTTGTGACAATGGTGATTATCGTAGCAACCGCTACCTTCTTGGCGCACACCGGACTACGCGCGCGACGCAAGCCTCTGGTGGCGAGGAAAAGATCAACACCACCTACATCTCCGATGCCTCCTACTTGTCCGCGGCCCGATTTCAGTGATATAACTTGGGAGTTTAGAGGCGAAATGAAGGCATCTTGGACTGCGCTAGATGCTTACATCGACCCCGATATCTTTAGTTTCAATCGCAATCCTTTTGGTGACACTCCGCACGATACATTGACTCGCCCAACCGCGCGAGAGCTTCCGCGCGTATTAGGTACCTTTCCAAAGGAATCGTTTCGGCCCGCGTACTCACTTAGCTTAGATCCGAAGTTGTTGCGCAGTCACGCCAGGTATTTTGGGAACTTTCTACAGCATCGCAATAGAAGGTACACCTCTTCCTTTACCCTGTGTCTTAAAGTTCGTTGTAGTATTCCTTTTTCGCCGGAGGAACCACCGTTTGTAGCCATGGTCAACGATGGATGGCTTTCTAACGGTACAGATTTGGGTTTTTGAGGGGGGGGGGGGGGGGAAAACAACGGAGTGTAATAATTAATTTGTTCATATCTTTATAGAGCTAGTGATAGTGAAACAACGTGTTTTCGCTGTGCGAGTACTCGACACTGACACCATTCAAATCCCCAAAGTGTATATGTGTGAGCACCATCGAAAACTCGTCAGTGTCACTCAGGTACCCTCATGAAACCAAAAGCTGTAACCAATTTTTTTTCTTTTTGTCAGGTCTGGTACTTCGCGTATTATCACTTTGTGATTGAAGCATTGCCCCGAGTGATGTTAGCTCGCCAGCTATTGAACAAGGACCCATTAGTGAAACTTGTTGTCCCTAGCTTATGGTCCTACATTCCCGAGGTTATTCTCTCTCTCTCTCTCTCTCTCTCTCTCTCTCTCTCTCTCTCTCACAGGTTTGTGTTCATTGTTCTATCTCTCAACAGTTTCTTTCTCTCTTGGGGATTCCGAAGAATCGACTGGTGCTACATGCCAATCCAGGGAGGGTCCTCCAAGCGGACGAATTGTATGTCACACAATACACTCCCATATTCAGACCTTCCCAAAGTGGCATGTTTGCCGTTCGAGCGGCTATATTAACGGTTTCTTCCCCCCCCCCCATATTGCTTCCATTTGATTTGCTAACTACTTCTATCAAAGGCGGCCAATGCAGAATCAGAAAATATCAACGCCACAATGATTCTCTATATCAGTCGCAAAGGGTCTCGGAAAATAAGCAACGAAATGGAATTGGTCGCTGAACTCCGATCGTATGTCGACTCTCGCAATCAACGAATCATCGGGAAGGTGGGGGAGGCTGGGGCTGACTCGCAGAAGCTCCTCCCCTTGGAGTTGGTGGTGTTTGATGGGGATCTATCCGTTGTCAACACTGTGCGGCTATTCAATCGAGCCCGAGTGATCGTCGGTGCGCATGGCGCTGGCCTGGCCAATATGCTATGGGCCAACCCCTCCACCTCCATCATCGAGTTGACTTTCTCTGCTACGAGCTATTTTGGCCTCTATTGGGGAATTGCATCCGGTATAGCATAATTTTTTTGTAGCAAACAAGCTATGAATTCTGATTCGCTCTCGCTTTCCCCCCCCCCCTCTTCTTCTCCCAAAATTACTCTATTTGTAGCTCTAGGCCTTGAATATTGGGTGCATCCAGTTCCCGGATTTTCTTGGGCATCGAAAGAGTTTCCTGTTCCGATCACAGAGGTGGTCGACATGATTCATTTCATCCTGGGATCTCCTCCCTCCAACGATACGCTACAACCTTTGTGTGCCTCAGGAAGTGTCTTCAATGCCTCGATGGATAGCTGCATCCCGTGCTCACCTGGGACCTACCATTCTAGTTACAGGGACCAATGTATAGACTGTCCTCGTGGTCGCTACAATCCCAATAGGTAGAGTCTTCTCCCTTTTCTTTTTTTTTCTCTTGTAAATAATAGTCCTGCCTTCTAGTGGGAGTACCTATTGTGCCACGTGTCCGATTGCCTCTTACAGTCCGGCTGCAGGTGCCACTGAGTGTATCCCTTGTTCTGCTCAGCAGCAGGCCTGGGATGGTATTGGACACGTCATATGCCAGGAGGCCACCACTACAGAACCTCCGCCGTTTAAAGCGGATACGATGACAACCCAATTTCCTGCAGTGATATCATAGGAGCGTGCATACAATAAAGGAAGACCTTTCCTCCTCAAGTAATGGTTGTGCCCCGACAAAAGAAAATAGTAGAACGCAAAGCGATTTTCTTCTTGAACTTTGGTGGCAGAAGACAGATGATGTGTGGCCTGCGATGCCTGGTTCTCATCACCTGCTTAATCTTCTCACCATCTAGCGCTAAGAACGGCCTAAAGCAACTGCCCCACCCCTCATTTGGGCCGCACCTTCCTTCATCTAACAGTCACAACACCGCCACAGACTGTGATGCTGAAGGAAAAGAAACATGTACATCAGTGTTGCACATGCAGTTGACATTATGCAAAATCACTGATAAAGTCAACTGCTGAGGCCAAGAATAATGTGTTGAAGAAGGAAGGTCTCTTGGTTCTGTTGCTTAGCGGAGGGAAGGAGATGCTTTTTAGAGATGCGCTGGCCTGGCCAAGGCGAAAAGGTGTTGGTGGGAGAGTATGCTGCCCGGTGGCCTCATAGAACACTTCAACCACTGAATGACTGTCTATGGTTATGACCAGGCAATCCAAACTCACCCAATCGAGGTGGCTATTAGGCCATTGGGCCACCCTTTTGGTGTTCTGGGTTAGGCGTTTGCACAAAGTATTCTTCTGCGCACAGCCTTTCTCTTCCGCGCAAGAAAAAATATTCGGTCCCGTAAAAACTTGTGGCAGGGCTGCCAAAGTGACTAACCAAGTCAATTAGAGCTAAGTCGCCAGAAGGTGGCTAACCTTTTAAGTCGATTAACTTCTTTTTCAAAAAAAAAAACACACACAAAATTATAAGTCTTTTTTGTAAATGCCTCATATTGAGCCTGCATGACACCGGAGTTCGGAAGATGCCGACCAATAAAAATCATTTGTTACAGAAGTTCTCGCCGTCAAAGTGGACGAAGCCAGAGGCGACGCACGGCGGCAACGGCTTCGGCACCTGGGCGGTATCGACGGGCAATCGCCTCTTGGCCACTCTTGCAATAGGCATTACAGCGCCCAGCTGCCGTGTAATTCCAGGCATAGAATGAAGTTATGTTCTTCATTGTGGGAACTTCAGGGCGCCTCCCTCGCAATGCAGGAAGCATCTGTGCATTGTGGTTTCTGACACCCGAGATCACCCCTACCATCGCTTCCCTTGTTGTAATGGGCACTTGCTTATCACGCTGAAAGTGGTTGAGCCGTCGCTTGGCCTGGCTGGCAACAGCATCACAAGTAGTATAAGTGCTTCAAAAAAAATTGTAACGGATTTTTCCCTGACCCTAGCTCTGCATCAACAATAGACATCAAGATCATGTTTGAGGATATCTTGAAGTGCTTTGGACCTCCATCGCTCCATACCCGTATTGTGCCTTCCACATCTAATATCCCTTGCTGTTTCAATCGCTTCCAACCTTGGATCACGAAACGGATATCATTTTTTTCCGTTCGGACCAAGGAAAAGGTAGTAGTGCCGGTCGAGGTTGTCAGTTGCGGTTGCCTTGTGGGAATAAATAACAAATATAAAACATTGAAAGAATGTCCCTTGTACTTTGAGTTGTGTGAAGTCTTGAAGTACAAGAATATCCTTATCATGTGCGGTGTTGTTTTGAATGTTGCATTTGTTGAGGAGGTATTGTTGCATTTGATGTTGTGCTGATTGTTTGTGTTGTATTCCTTTGTCAAATGATTTTTGTTCTAGTTCTGTACATACTCCCAACTTTGTTAGTGCCTTGGTTTTCTTGCAAACCTCACACATTGTCTCATCCAAGCAGTGATGGATGTGTAATTTATCAAGGATGTGATTCATGAGTGCTGATGGGGAAAGAGGTTCTTGTTGTTGAAAGTCTCAAGACTTACTTTGAATTGTTCTTTGATTTTCTCTATGGTTGTGGATACTTCCTTTTTCTTTTGTTGATTGTACCTGGCACATCTGTGTGCTTTTTCTTTTTGCTTGTCATTGAGTATGTGTTTGAGAAATGTAGTGATTCTCATTTGTGAGGAAAACAAAAAAATAAATTCATAGACAGTCACAACACAAGCTTCTAGAAGACACCAGCCCATTTCAGCAGAAAAGGTGATTACATATCAAACAATGATTGTAATAGAACACTTGTAACTTGTTAACCTACACAAATGTTTGACATGGTAGGCCTCCCCTCCTAGAGTTATAGTCTGATTCTCATTGGGGCAGCTTCCCAACTCTGGAGTCATTGACATGGTTTTTATTGAATAATTGTTAGAAAGAATGGGGCATGCCAAAATCTTCAATAGTCAGTGTAGTCACAGACAGGGCAGGTAACATGCACTGTGCTGTTGTTAAGTTCTTGGGATTGCAGTGGCTGTATTGTGTAGCACACATATTGAATCATGCTATTCAGAAGGCAATTGATGGGACATTGTTTTGAAAAGTGGTGTTGAAGCCAGCAAAAAAGATTGCCTGCTATTTCTACTCTTTTAATAAGGCTGCATTTGAGGTAAATAACAAAACTATTTCATACACCTAATACATACCTAGTCTAGCTTGAGACACAGTGCATTGCTGTTGGTATGAAGCCACTTAGAATACAAACCAATTGTCCTACACAATGGTCATCAATGTGTGTCATGATACACCACCTTCTTTATAACCAAGTTCCTATTGCAGCTACACTGGCAAAATTGAGTGCAAGCAAGGAAAAAGCACCCAACAATCTCACTAAAGAAGAATGGAACTTATTAGCCAGTTTTGAAAAGATCCTTGATCCACTCCAGCAAGCCACAACCATCCTCCAAAGCCAAAAGATTCCTACAATCAGGACCATCTTTCTAATCATCCACAATATCTTATCCCTCCACCTCAACACAACCACAGCACTGCAACAATGGCAAGCTGCCTTGCAGCAACAGGGCATCACAATTCCTTCAGTTTCACTTCTTGAGTCCTTTAAAATACTGGTGGGAGATCACATTAACAAAAACATTCAACACTCTCATTGGAGACTAGGGGAAGGAGCTCACATTATTGGTCTTCCTTGATCCTCAGGTGAAAGATTTCTTCTTCATCACCAATCCAACCACTCAACAACAGCTCCTTGCCTCTGTGAAAGACTTTGTAGAGGAAGAAATAAGCAAATTACAGCTGACATCACAACACCAGAAAGAAGAGGAGGAGCTGGCATCTGGGAGTGTCTGTTTCCCAACCACCATTGGAGGACATGGCTGCAATCTACTCATCTTTCTTCAGCACTGGTTGGCAGGATACCCCCCCCAGCAATGATCAGGAAATTCAGAGCTACTTGCAAGAGCAACATATACCAACTATACAACCAGGAAAACTTGTTAATCCATTGAAATGGTGGGTGGCATACCCTTTCCTTGTGAAATTGGTGAGGAAATACCTGGTGTTGATGACAAGCAGTGCTGTGGTTGAGCAGATGTTCTCGTATGCTGGTTGGGTTGTAGATAGAGGCGCTGTAGCCTATCTGATCACTCTCTGTCGAAAGCCGCCTCTTTTTCATTGCAAATAAACAGCATCTTGCATACGCATTCCCTTCCTTGCGTTCCTTGGTGGTGGTAAATGCGGACAGTTTATTGTTTCGCCGTTCGAAAAAAGGTCGGGACGTACCCGTGCCCCAAACTGCGTCCTTGGTCTGGCCTCACGGCACAGGCCGGGACCTTACAGTAAAGGGATAAAAACAAAAAGAAAACAGACCCTCCCCATGGCCCCTGGTGGGTATTCCTATATGGCACTTCTGTCACCCTCCTGATGGGCAAGCTGTGGGCTCCCAACCTCAGCTAATCCCTCCTAGCTGATCCTCCTGTCATACGATTCTCCGTATCCATGATCCATTTCCTGACTGCCAGTCAGAAATCCTTTGTCTTCTCAATCCCCACTTCCATTTCCGCCAGTGGTGACTAGGCACCAGCATCCACAAAAGCTCTCCATGCAGTTTGTCCTATAAAACCCAATAGGGGAATGAAGATGGGTCTGCTAACCAACTGTCATCCAAATCCCTATTGGGGGGGGGGGGAGAGGTTACGAAAACACCTCAGACACCGTTGTCGATAAAAAAATTCAGCAGGAAGTAAACCTCCTGTAAATATGTAACGCCATTACAAATAACAGCGGGCCGACCGAACTTCCCCCCAAAAGATACGACGGCCACCACTCCCACTGCGTCGCAGGGGAGCAGCAGCCACGTAGCCTTCAGAGAAAAATTTGGCGACCCTTCTTGAGTCGTTCCAAGAAAAGTAGAAACTGCGGACAAGCTAATCGACGTAAACGACTCTAAACGGTCCCGACTTAGTCACATAAGCCGAGTCGTTTTGGCAGCCCTGCTCGGCAGCACTTGAACGTTACGCGCAATAAATATTTATTTATTTATTTTTTTCTGCCCATGCTCACCCGCACACACAGGGGTCCTACTACTCGTTGTCGGATCGGGTTTGGCTGTGTTGCTCTGGTCGCTGTACAACGCCGCTATTCCATTGTACCTGCCATCGATGCACTCCAGAACGACTATTTGTCTGTTGACGATTCATGATGGCGGGGGCAAGATGAAGGGGCCTCTGGGAGAACTGGCACTCAAGAACAAGAAGAGGTACTGCGACCTTCATGGCTACGCCTTTTTTCACGAGACGGTCATCCTTGATAAGGAGCGGCCTGCGCCGTGGAGCAAACTTTTATCCATCCAACAACTTCTGCTCAACCCGCACTGCGGATGGGTGTTTTACATTGACGCCGATACCTTCATCACCAACACCTTGGTGACGCTGGAATCAATCATCGGACCTGATAGGAAGGAGGATATCATCTTCTCAAGCGATATGGTGGCGATAGTGAACACAGGGGTCATTCTCATAAAGAGGAGCCCTTTTTCCATCGTTTTTCTGACCCGAGTGTATGGACACTGCGAATTCCACACACATGGCTGGTGGGAACAGGCGGCCATCAACTTCATGCTCCAGCAGGAGTCTGCGCAGAACAGGAGTGAGGTCGCAATTCTTCATCAGCGGGTAATGAATTCTTGTTGGCCATACTTTGGGGGCGCGGAGTGTGGCTGGCATAGAGGAGATTTTGTTGTGCACTTTGCTGGTACGCCTTCTGCAACCGAGGAGGGCATTAAGCACCAATGGAATATTCCAGAGTGGTTGGAACAGAATCGTGGCCTCGTTGACACCGCCACACTCTAACCAGGCCACAACACCTACCTGCGTTAAATTTTTTTTTTTTTTTTTTTTTTTTTTTTGATAGTCTCTTCGTACTCTCGCACTTCAGTCATCGAGTGCCTGAAGTTCTCGTCCGCCCTCTTCTCTTCAACCTCACCCTCCAACCCCTACTAAATTACCTCACCCACAACAATATCCGCACTCAAGCCCACGTCGAAAACACCACACCGCACGGAGTTCTTCCTCTCCCGGAAGAGGGGATTGGAGGGGCTCCTGTGAGTATGGCGTTGAAAACCTTGAGAAGGAAGAAGACCGCGTAGATTAGGGGGAGGCTCAAATGTTGGGACACAAAAGTATTTACTGTCTTACAACTATTGACGTAGGTAGAGAGTAGAGGTGTTGAGCGGTACGGAGGACCGACTGTGTGCACGAGAGCGGAGAGTCAAAAGGAATGATTTATTGGAAACGTAACAACAACAGATAGACGCTGTGGAAGCTTGAGCGCCATAATCAGTGTGTAAGCTGCACGCTCTATTCTTAAATCACCTGTCCAAAGAAATCCACAGCAGCGAATGCGTGTAGATCCAATGCATGATCGAGCTCAATGTCTCAGCTCCACTGCTGTTGCCTCCAGCGGTGTTGCTGCTGCTGCTGCTGCTGCTGCTGCTTGCGCCTGAGGTGACGCCGGATCCGCACTGATTGGTGCAGGAAACCACCGTCGAGAGCGACGAGCAAACGCCGCAGGCTGCGAGGCCGGACCGTATGATCGATGAGGTGCAGTTGAGATCCGCCTGGCCGTATTCCGAAACGTTCCAGGCGGAAGGCGAACCGGAGATGATGATGTTCGCCAAAGGTGCGCCGGTGCAGAGGTCATTCAGTTTGGTGCAGCTGTTTTGCGGAACCAGTGTGCCGTTTCTGCATGGTGCCGAACCGCATGCGCAGAGGGTGACGAGCAGGGTGCCATACACCTGTACCCCAACGCTTCCGGTGACCGTTGCGAAGCCACCATCAACGGTAGGATTCGCGTTATACCCGTAGGCCCTGAAATATAAACGCCCCATTGCCACGACCCCTTTGGGTACAGAGAGAGAGAGAGCTCAGCATTCTGTTGAGAAAGACAAACAAACCCAAAAAAAAAAAAAAAAAAACAAAAAAAACCTGGAATCGACACAGGCTTGAGAGACAGCCCAGGTTTCACTATGAACGGAACAGACGTTACTCCGGTAGTGAAATTCGCGTCCTCCGACAACGCTAGAGTCCAATTTGTTGGCCCATGCGCAAGACCCAGAGTCTGGGTGTAATATCGTTAAAGTTGCGATGCATAAGCCGCGCGAGAGAAATAATTCTTCTCTACCAGTAGAGAAGGTACTTACCGAGATGTCAAAGCCAAGTTGCACCAAGAAGATCTGCACAGGTTGGCCAACGGACGGGGTAAGATCCCATGCAATGTATTGCGTCGCGCCGGCGGTGGTGTTCGGCCAGTTCGTAAAGAGCCAGCCGGTTGCATTGACGGGGGTGAGTCCACCCCCGAAAGAAAGGGGCCCCGCGACAATGCTGCTCGCCGCGGTGGAACCCGAAACGGTGGCGGACACGGCTGGGTTGGCGCTCATCAGGTTCCAGGACACAAGCTGTGCGCCTGAGGGAATAGTTGTTCACTGGTCAGCCCCAAGGGGGAACAAAAAAAAAAAAAAGAGAATACCAATGACTGGCAGTAAAACAACTACAAGGAGAACAGATAGAGAGCGCATGTCGTGTCGTGCGCGAAACGCGAAAAAATATGTTCACCACCGAGCGATAGATCAAAACCCGGGTCCCTGCGCGTTGCGGGACCAATCCTTCGGGCCATTCCAATTTTTTCCTGCTGCCGTACAAAAATGTGCTGGACTTCCCAAGAGGCAACCGTAACTTCCTGGTCCTTCGGTTTCCCCCCCCCCCCCAACCGCGACGGAAAGGAAGGCGGTTGCATTCTCCACAGCATCATAATCATTTTGCTAATGCTGCCTCTAGTGAAGAGGTTGTTGGCGCTGCATTTTCTTGGTGTGGGCTTTGCTCATCTTCTGGGTGACCCAATGCGTTTGTTTGTCATCATCAAACAAATGGACAACTGTGTCGCCACGGACCTGTTCAGTTCACGAACCTCAGGGGGAGTCTAAGACGAGAGAGAGAGAGGTGTTCAAACAATAAGGTTTTTGCTGGTATTACAATCTGTTCCTGTCGTCGTTTCAATTTCTTTGCGCAAAGTGCTTGACAGTTCTTCGTGACTTGTGTCATTGCCATAGAGCGCTTCTTTCTCCCCGCTTCATTTCCATATTTCTCAGGGTCAGCTGCGATAACGAGCAAGCAAGCTCCGCTCCCCAAAATGTATAGCAATCAACACGCACTTGCCTCTTCCTGCCCGCTCTCCCCCTCCCCTCACCCTCGGCTCACTACTAACTCCTTTTATTTACACCCGTTTTGGTTTGTCCACTCGGAATGCCCTCTCTCCCTTCACCACCGGTTCCCGATTGAACCCTGCTCCTGTTTCCATCTCGCCGTTCTCCCATAGATACCATTGAATAATCCGTTTTGGCTTTGCAGCTACAGAGGAAGTGGTGAGACGAGGAGGAGGAGGAGGAGGAGCAGCAGTGGGATGGGAAGCACGAGCTTCCCTTCTGTAGCCACTTGTCTGCTCTGTTGTTGTTGTTGTTGTTGTTGGTCCCCTCCCCTCCTCCTTTTCTGGTCTCCTGTGCCCAGCGTTTGTGAGCACGATTTGTTTTCTTGTTGTTCGCTGCGTTTGTGGTTCGGTGATTGTTCTGATCTTCTTCTCTTTCTCAACGACGAGCACCACCTTTGGTTCGGTTGGCGGATTCTCTTGGGTTGGCTGTTGTTTGGCGTGGTCGTTGGTGTTGTTTATCCTTTTTTGTTGCAGCGTGGCTCGGATCTCATCGAACACAACCTTGCAAGACTTGTCGGTCATATAGAGATGGCGCGTTTCGATTAGCAGCGTCTCCGCGGCTTCAAACTCACCGCTGTCGATGAAGATATCGGCTACCATCTTCACTATCGGTAACATGGCTGTTGGGTAGAAGGGAGGGACCAGGACTTAGAATGTGTGAATCACTGTCAAAAAACGATAAACAAAAAAAAAAAAAAAAAAAAAAAAAACCCCATACCGAAGGTGATGTTAAATCTCCATTCACTGCACTGTGTATTATCCAAAAATTTGTGGGCCCACTGTAGTGCTGCGGTCCTAAGCCCTAGATTCAAATAAACCTGCTTTTTGTTGTTATTGTTATTGGGTGGAGTTACCCACATTAAGGCTGAAACCGAAGGATAAAACAAAAAGAAGAAAAAAAAAGCTGGGGGGGGAAAAAAAAAAAAAAAAAGGGAGAGGGAAGCGGAGACTTACTGTTGCACGCATACCATAGATAGATTGAACGAATATCAAGTAGATAGTGAAGTTGATGATAGAGCGTCTTGCTTCTTCAACTTCTTCCTCCAGGTTTTGCAGCATGGTCAGCATGCGCAGGTGTGTCTGGTCTGGAGGGAGTGTTTTAATAAGGAAAGGGGGGGGGGAGGTGACGATACGCAGGACGTATGAAAAGGACTCACCTTCACGATCATCGTATGTAATTAGATACAAAATTGTGCGGCAACTGAAAAGGACACTGCCGAACAAGTCCAGCAGATCCAAAGCGGAATCGGGAACAGGTCCGACGACTCCGAGTTCGGCATCGCTAACATACCGCGGGAACGCCAGAGCGGTTTGGCATTCCGTTATCATATCCATCCGATTTTCTGGTGCGCTGTCAGGCAAAAGTCCCTTCCACCATATTCCGCGCACATATATATGGCTTTGGGAGGTAGGTGGGGAGGAAAAAGAAGAAGAAGAAAAAAAAAAAGAAAAAGAAGAAGGGAAAAAAAAAAAAAAAAAAAAAAGAGGAAGGAAACGATACCTATTAACTGCCCCTGTGCTTTTGCAAATGCTGCTCGCTAGGACTAAATAATAATCTCCTCGGATCCAGTCGCCCTCGCCGAAGGACGCTATGGCGAGTGCCATTAATCCCTTCGCAACGGCGTACGATTTGCAATCAAACAGAGTACTTGCTTTCTGTCGAGCCTACCGTGAAGAAATCGAGACCGTGAAATTTCAGGTAACTCAACATGGCCAGAGGGAGGGGGTGTTTTGCCTTACTTTATGAATGTATTCCTCCGAGGTGCCAATCTCGCCACATTGTTTCGCTCCTAACGATGATAATGAAATCAAAGTGAGAGAAGGAGGGAAGGGGGGGCCCAAAAAAAAAAAAAAAAAAAAAAAAAAGAGTAGAGCATCATCTTCGATTAAATTATCTCTGCTTCGCACCGAAAGCAACCGCAACGTAGAAGTTGAAGAGGATTATATCGTCGTCGCTCTTGGAGTGGTAGATGTCATCTAGGTTGACCAACTCTCTCGTGAAACTCGTGTCAAGTGCTTGTAGAAGGACAGGAGCGATGAAGAAGACGCATTTTCCATACACATCGATATAGTCTTGTAGAAGCACCGACGTGCCCAAGGAGGCATCGAAAGATGCGCGCATGAGTTGTTGACATTTGCCCTTGTGTTCATCATCATCCTGGTGCTCTCTGGTCATCTGCCGCTTCTGATTCGATGGTGTACCATCCCAGGAGAACAACATATCAACTCCGAGGCATGCCATCTCGAGGTTCGTGAACAATTGTCAAATCCTTTCTGACAGCTTTTTTTTTTTTTTTTTTTTTTTTTTTTTTTTTCTTTTT
>ERZ778023.3616-NODE-3616-length-14870-cov-65.588863_pt1 | contig 14870 bp, 14 predicted proteins | sample MGYA00375753_ERZ778023 | MGnify/ENA primary metagenome ERZ778023 (study PRJEB29350, sample SAMN05389822) | bioreactor metagenome | isolation source: Ammonium sulfate bioreactor | place: South Africa: University of Cape Town | collected 2014-04-04 ...
CTGATGGTATCGATCGGAACCGGCACCGAGAGCTTGAGGCAACATCCGGCGGCGAAGAAACCGCACTTTGACATGTTCGGGACGGTGCTCAAAGTTGGACGCGCCTTTGTGACTGGTGGTCCAGTTGGAGCTCTTGGCGCAGCAGGAGTTGCAGCAGCCGAGCATGGCGCAGCACACGTGGTTCACGTTGTTCAGCGGTCCAACCCGCTCATGTTGATCGACACACTCACGCAGTCACACACTGTGCATCGCGAGTGCCACAAACAATCCCGAGCGGCAGGATCGGAGTTTGAGTACTTTCGCCTGAACCCCACTCGACTGGCCGATCGATCGATGGATGACTCGCAGATGGCAGCGCTGGCACTGCTCGATGAGTGTGCGCGTCGGTACATTCACGATCCCGAGACTCAAGAGCTTCTTCGCAACATTGCTCGCAGCCTGTTGGCCCGACGATTCTGGGTGTCGCTCTCGACAGCGAACGAGCTCGCCATTTGTCAACACACTTCAATGATGAGCCCATTCGATGAGACCAAGTTCTCGGGCATGCCTGACGGTGTTCAATGGAACAAGGCGAGGGATTGTATCGCAGTCGCCCAAATTCCAGCAGGTACTGAGCTCAACCAAGTTGAGGTCAAGTACGATGGCGTTCCACTTGCCGTTGTCCCAGTGCGAGACTGGGATTGATGGCCGTTCCTTTCTATCCATCTCTCTCTCTCTCTCTCTCTCTCTCTCTCTCTCTCTCTCTCCATCTATCTCTCTATGCATCCACCTCGCAGCACGACAGTACAATAACTTGCTTCGTACCTTTCAATAAATGACTTGACTTTGATGACTGAAGAACAGGTGTCGCGATACAACGAGCGATGATACAAACACACAGAGTCAGAGATTTATCAGATCGATTGGATTCAATCAAGATGGCAGGTGGAACAGCTCGGAGAGCTTCTCTGGACCCAACATCTCCTTGACGATTCTCGTGGTCACTGCCGCACATTCAAGCACACGCGATTGAGAGTTCGTTCGATCATGCACGAGATACTGATATGGGTGTCTGTGGCAGCGTACCAAGAGTATTGGTTGCCCACGCTCGATCGAGGTCGACCTGCGCCTCTTCGTATCGCTCGAGCCGATACAAGACGCAGCCGCGCTCGGCGAGCGGCTCGGCAGAGTGTGGTCGCAGTGCGATGGCGCTCGCAAAGTCCTCGAGAGCCTCGTTGATGCGATGCAGAAAGTACAAGGCGCGACCACGCTTGATTCTCTCGACGTACGACAAGATGTGCTGGGTCTGCATCCCTGCCGAGATGAGCGTGATCGCTTTGAGCAGATCCGCTTCCGCTTGGTGCCGCCTTCCCATGAGATACAACGTGAAGCCGCGGTTGGCGTACGCCAACGCGTAGTTTTGGTCGAGCTCGAGAGAGCGATCGTAGTTCTCGAGTGCGTCATTGAACTTGCGCAGGTGATGGAAGGCATAGCCTCTGCGTCGCCATCCAATCCAATCCAATCCAACGCAACGCAACGCTCACTGTGTGTGAGAGTCATTCTTGTGAGCGTGCGTGTAGATGTGCATGGATACGTGTTGTTGAACCATGAGGCATTCGGCGTTCCACGACACAGTGCTTGTTGGTACATTTCCAATGCCTGGCGCAGAGGTCGGCGAGCGGTGAGTACCAAGCGAGCGACTCGCAGCAGCGAGACGAGTGCGGGCATCGGCAGACCTCTTGATGGCGGCCGCACTTGTTGCACAGATACGCTCGCGTGTGGTAGACCGTGGCGTAGCCGGGATCGAGCATCAGGATGCGATTGCAGTCGGCCAGCGCCTCCAACAGACGCTCGAGCGAATCGAGACTCGACGCTCGCCATTCGAGCGCCTGGATGAGCTTGTGCGTCGTGCGCGAGAGCCATGCCAGCTCGGTGCACTGTCGCACGGCGCCCACATAGTCGCCTGCTTGGTATCGCGTCACGGCGCGGTGGAGGGACATATCTGTTTGAGGAGAGGCACGCCACTAGACGGGAGCCACGAGCCAGAGTTGCTGTTGTTTGGCTGTGCGTGTGTGCGGCGATGAATGCAAGAGCGGCACAGCAAGAACAGCGCCGGACGTCGATGCAGCTCCTGCCTTTGGCTCACAACACAACACAAGCTGATGGAATGACTGCTTGATCGACAATCCCTCACATCGCGTTGCAGTAACGCTGGAACAACAAGTGGTCGAGGCAGCTGGCACTCCGCCAAGTCCACGCCACAACCATACTGGCGACATCATCGACAATCGACTTTACATCTTTGGAGGAGGCGATGAGAATCAAGAGGCCTTGAACGATCTTCATGTGTTGGACCTGCGTGCGTCGCGTGCCTCGCACTGCACTTGGCTTGATGTGTGCGGCACGACATCTCACCAACGTGATCGTTTGGGAAATCAAGCGACGATGCGATGGGAGCAAGTGACGGTGCACGGAGAGGTGCCGCCAGCTCGGCTGTATCATTGCAGCGCAGTGGTCGGCAGGCACCTTTACATCTTTGGAGGAGCGCCCGACTCCAAGACCACACTCGTCAGTGATCCAGTCTTGAACGACATGTGGCGACTCGACACTCGTGCGTCGTTGCTCTTGCTCTCGCGCCGAGAAGTGTTGAGTGAGACACTGACGTGAGCTGCTCGTCCTTCTGTGTGTGCGTGTGTGTGGGCGCTCGCAGACACGATGAGATGGGAGCAGATGGAGGGCACAGGCGATGTTCCATCACCTCGGGGCAGCACGTCGCTCGTGGCGTTTGGACCATTCTTGATCATGTTCGGAGGCTTCAATGGCTCGGTGTGCTTCAATGACTTGTTCGTGTTTCACATTGGTACGAATCGAATCGCACGCTGGTCGGTTGCTGTTGCTCTCGGTCTGTTGCACACATTGACCAACGTGGTCGGTTGCACAGAGTCTCGACAATGGAAGAAGTGGTCGGTTGCGACGGGAGAATGGCCGACGGCACGAGCGGCCATCGCGGCGAGCATGATTGGCAATCGGATCTGTTTCTTTGGAGGCTTCTCGTCGGACAACAATGACTTTGCTGAGCTGGTGGTGTTGGAGGTCGCGATCTCTGATTGAGTACGCGTTGAGTGTCGGCGTCTCATGCTGCGTGTGGGTTGTTCCTTTGGAACCGCATGGCAGCAAGTTGGAGGTCGCACTTTGCTCTTGCACTCTTGCTGCGTGTGACTCGTTTCTTTAGAACCGCGCGGATGTAATGTATCTCTCGTTTCAAGATAGCTGCATCCCTCGCCAATCAATATCAGGAGTAGAAGCAAGAGGACCGGACATGGGAGAAGGGGCACCAAGCAACCAAGCAATCCACCAGAGGCGGACAGCAAACGAGGAGCTTGAGCAGCAAAGCAGAGGAGCTCAAGGAGTTTTGCTGTCGTCCTTGCCAGCAAATCGCCACCAAGTCGTCCACCAATCACCACGGGCTTCGTCGCGAGAACCTCTCTCCTCTTCTTCGTGTCTTTGCGTGTGCGCACCTCCCTATCTCTCTCCATCAAGTGTTTCGTCGCTCCTTGTTGTCGCTGGAGGTGTCTGTCCCACGCACATCGACATCGTGCTCCATCTCTCCCAATCACCAAACCCCTCTTTGTGTTGATCTTGATACATTGAGCTTGCTTGCGCGAGCAGCCTCGGGTTTGCTCAGTGTGGATGGCGACGCCTGACTCCGAGCTTTGGGGATTGGCCAAGAAGCGACAAGCCTCGACCGCCCTTGCTCGCAGCCAGTTCTTTCGCTCCAACATCAATGGATTGTGCGATCGCTTTGCCCCACGTCTCAATGAGCTCCACTTGTTTGGGCTCGACTTGACGTGGTCGTGTGAGTTCTTCTTTGGAGGCAGCACTGGCAACAACGTCGCTGTGGTTCAACCAGGAGGCGAGTTCAACGACCTCGATCTCCTTCTCGTCATGACTCCCACTTCCACGGACCCAAACACCAATGTTTCAGTTGGTCTCCAACGAGGATCAGGATCCAAGTTCAACAACTGTTGTTTGGAAGAGACCTCGTTCGGGGCCCTCACGCGTCATGTTCTCGATGACACCGCTCTTGGAGATGTGTGGCAGGCCTTCCACCTTGCAGTGACCGAGTTCATCAATCATCGTGGATTCGTCGAGAAGAACATTGAGCTCAAGGACGACGGCACAGCAAGGCAGATGCGATGCTCGTTCACGATCAAAGACACTCCCATCGATGTGCTGCCTGCCCTCAAGACCAGCGACATCCACTTGATTCTTCGTCGCAAGGTCGATGTCGATGGCTCGAACATTGTTCGCTCGTTCGGTATCATGACAGCGAGGCAGATTGGCGGTCTCCATCCCAAGGCGTCGTGGATGATCTGTGTGTTGAAACACATTGCCAAGATCGTCCATCGCATTGATGCTCCAGGATGTTTGTTCGAGGCCGTTGTTCTCGAGATCTTTGGCAGGAACGGCTGGATCAAAGGATATGATGATGAATCGATCAGGTTCTCTCAAGCTTGGCATGATTGTTGGGAGATGATTGAAAGTGCCAAGTCGATCTCACCTCCAGGAGCAGCAGCAGACGAAGGAGAGAATCTCTTCTCTCGAATGGGAGACAACGAACATCGATTCCGAGATCTTGCTCGAGCAATGACATCTCTCGACCCCAAAGATCTGGAAGAGATGTTGCAAGATACCGCTAATGCTCCATCGATGTCTTTGTTGGCCTTCTCTGGGGGGCTCCAAGACCAATCACTCTCTGCAGAAGGAGTGAGTCAATCTCCACCTCTTTCCGAGAAGGCCAAGCACTTGATCTGTGCCAACTATCAACCTTCATCCAGTAGAGCTTGCGAGGAATCGAGTGCTCAACCGGTGTTGGGAGGTTCGCCCAATCTCCAATCTACAACCGAAACTTTATCCGACTCTTACAAACTTCTTGACTCGGGCACCGCGGCAACGGCGTTGTCCCCTTTGAATATTGAACAGCTTGTCGAGATATCTGAAATGCTGAATCTGAACGAATCTCTTGACATTACCTCGCTTCGGAAGACAATTCTGCTCCAACCTAGTTACATTGGCGACAGTGCGTTGGTGAGTATGCTGGTTACTCACGAAGAGCCCTATCGCACTTCAGTACTCCCGTGGAAGAATGTCCTTTCGCCTGCCTTGCCATGCGAGCTCTTTGCTGCTCTTCGCATCGAGTATCTCTGCGTACGTGATTTACTCCTTCGCAACATTGCCAATGACTTATACGGTGTCAATATCAGCATCATTTCGGCGGGGAACTGGTCGATCCCACGCCCCTCAAAAAAGACATATCCCCGTTCTTCAGCAGATCGGAGACATTCGACCCACCTCGCAAGGTACGAAGCGTATCCACTCCAATACCTGATCTACCACAACCTTACGCTGCTATCAATGCAGGATACTGTTCGAGATGTGATTTTACCGGCAGTTCTTGCCCCCCTCGAATGTCTCAGCGCCTCCAAAACGAATCTGCCCGAGTACACCAAGAGATTCGATGAGTTCATCGCAGCAGCATCTCGGCTATCATGTTGCTTGCAGGAGGTATCCCGATATATCGCCCACCGAGCATGGCGGAAGTTGGTTGTTGATCCCAACAAGCAACAGCTGCTATCGATGATTTCTGGAGAAGTTCTCAATCTTCTCCAGCACTTCTACAACTCGAAAGCTGAGATCATCAATCGCGCGATCGACAGCATTTTGTGTGGTACGTCCAGTTGTGGGCAAGTATCGAACGGCTCGATCAAGTGCACTGATTTCCATTGGGCAACACAGACACCTTCTTGATTCCTGGGTGGCCGATTGATGTAGAGGAACAAACATCAAGCAGTCAGGTTCTCGCTGAGTTTCACCGACAACTCGCTGCTGAAAACCCATCGATTGAGGGTCTTTTATCCTTGGTACGATTTCTGATATCACTGATAAGGACTATCTCACTAAACCTGGTAAATCCATCGTCATAGATTCATCGCCTTGCTCAAAGCACCAACACCTTGAATCTCTTCAAGATTTTGGTTCCAGCTGCGATCGAGATACTCAAACAACGCGGCTCGTTAACGCCAGGCACGAGCCAATCATTCGACTTCTCGGGTCCACGATTTGTTAATTGACTTGATGTCTGTGATATAGAAATTTGCAAGCTGGTTGAGGCTTCCTATTCGATCCTCTGCAAACCCGTTGATCAACGATCGCAAGAACAGTGGCTCCGAGGTCTTGCAGGAGCGGCCTTCGTTCGCTACTCGTTCCGCACCCACAACCAACATCCTTTGGCCGAGCAGTATTACCGATTGGAGGGCACGGAGAGACAGCAAACACTTGACGATGCTGTGAGTTCAGCCGAGGCCAACGCTTCCATGGAATCTATCTTCGCTATCCAACTTATAATTGAATTTGCTTCTGGATGCCTCGATGTTGACCATCTCAAGCATCGCGAGTTCCTCAACGGTATGACATCCGTTGAAACTATTGCTTCATGACGGAACTGATTGAGCTCTGTGTTTGATTGCAAGGTTCCTTCATTGCGCTGCTGAATCAGCACTCAGATCTGGCCTTCAGTCTATCTCTGCGAAATATGGGTCTCGCTGAACTCCCAGACCTATCAACACTTTCTTCCCTCAAGCGCCTGGATCTCTCGAGGAACGAGTCATTATTCTTGTACCAACAATCAATTCATCAACTGTATGGGCTCCGACGTTTGGAACACATTGATATCTCTTGGACTGGCCTTTCATCTGTTCCTGATTGGCTCTTTCGACTGCCTTCTCTCGAAGTTCTCTTTCTCAACAACAACCGATTGAAGCAGCTTTGGACAACCAAGCCCGAGTGCTTCAACCTCAAGATCCTTGACATCTCCAACAACAATCTTGTATCCATTCCATCCGATATTCGGCATTTGACCAACCTCGAGATGTTGAACATCTCGAGTGCTCGTCTCCCTCGATTGCCGGACGAGATTGGAGAGCTTCTCAACTTGAAGATATTGCTTGTGTCGAACAACTTCTTGAGGTCGGCTCCCTCCTCCATTCGGTCGTTGACGAATCTTAGATGGCTGGACTTCTCCAACAACAGGCTCAACGGCGTCCCCACAATGATTGGAGACTTCTCTCAACTGCGATGGCTGAACTTATTCGATAACCGGCTCTCTCACTTGACCAACGATTTCCGCTTCTTGACTCAGCTCGAGACGCTTCTATTGCAACAGAACGAGTTCGACTTTGCCTCGCCGAATCCAGAGCATGTCGATTCGTTCTATGTCACACAAGGGCTCCTCGATTCCGACAATCCTCACGAGATTGTCGCATATGCAACTGAGTGGAGCACAGGCCAAGCGACGCTCAATCGATTCAAGTTGGCATTGGTTGGAGATGGGGCGGCAGGTAAAACCACACTACGAACAAGGCTCGTCAACAACGAGCTTGATTCCAGAAACGCCAGCGATCAGGAACCTCGAACAACATGGATTCAGCAAGATGAATGGCACCCCACAGGAGTGAAGGATTGGTCCTTCGATATTTGGGACTTTCCAGGACAACCAGAACACTATGCCACTCACAACTTGTTCTTATCCGACTGGCAGTGCGTCTTCTTGATAGTGTGTGACGTTTCTCTCTCAAACTGGGAATCTCGACTCGAGTACTGGGTGTCGTTTCTTCGATGCAAGAGCTCGTCGGTCATTGATCGATATTGTCCTCAGCAGCTCGTCGACAACTTTCTCCTTCGCAGCAACCACCGCGGGATTTTCGCGACGATTGTTATTGGATCGCATATTGATGATTTGAATTCTTATGAGCAAGATTTTCAACGGCATCAACTCTCTGGCAAAGTCCGTGATCTCCAACAACGCCAAGCACTTCGGCACATCGAATTCCAACATGGAGGAGCATTCGATCTCTCGCGAGACGATACTAATCCAGTTGTCGAGCTTCTTGTTGAGCATGGCAACATGATGTGCTCATCAGCTAGGAACATCATTCCGTCATCTTACAAGCAAGTATTTGATTGGATACAACGAGCTCGGAAACCTCTTGAGAGCGAACAACCTGAGCGGAATTCGGTACCACTTACAACACTTGGTGAAATGGTCGATTCTGTCGAAGATGAAAAGGGAGAGAGGATAGGCAAATCGCGAATGATACGGATCTTGAAGCATCTCCATTCGATCGGTGAAGTTGTGTTCATGCCTTCACTCGCAACTCCGCTGGAACGCGACAGTGACAAAGTCGTTGACGACGGCGAACTCGTTGTGTTGTCTTTCAAGTGGTTGTTGGCGAGGATTGGAGAGCTCCTTGACGTCCCCAATCCAATGAGAGATGGTATCATCTCCGAGGCCATACAGCAGAGCCGGTCATTCATTGTGGAGAACAAAGGCAGGATGAATAGCACAATTCTGGCATCGATTTGGCATCTCAACAAATCATCGGATGCAGAGAAAGTTGCGCGAGTTCTAGAGAAGATGCTGCTGTGTTACCGGGTGGACTCAAATCCGGATTCCTTGTTTGTGTTCCCTCTTCTGCTTCCACAACTCGATACGGAGAAAAGGAGTTCGATCATGACTGCTGGAGATCGCCCAAGAGAGATCACATTTTGTCGTTGGATTCGATCAGGTGGGGATAGAGCTCTTCCTCCAGGCTCGTTTGGCTTGCTACAGTCCAAGTTGCATCACCTCATTCGCGATCCCCACAAATCATCGCGTATAAAGGAGCGCTTTCAGGCTTTACAAGATCTGCCCTACTGCCACGAGACGTATATTTACGTTGGTCATCTCTTGGTGTTGGTCTCGTATCACAATCCGTCGCTTAGAGTGAGCAACGATTCTTGGGGCGCTGGAATAGCGCAGAACCCAACTGGCCACCTTGACTCGATGCTGAACATTTGTCTCTTCCAACCAATAGGCGCTGAACCAGCATCAGTTGTGAATGACGTGTGGAAATGGGTGTTGAAAATAGTTCATCAAGCATGTCGCGAGTGTGGCCTTGGTTTCAAATCCTCGCCGGCTCGAGAGAAACTGAAGTTGAAGGAAGAAATACCTTGCATTGAGTGCGTTCGAGCTAAGCTGCTCAATCATTTGGAAGGAGGCCCTCGATTCTCGGTGTGCCGGCTCTTGACTGAGTACGAGTGCATCTATGCGCCTGATGACAGTTACATTTGCGAGGCCGCTGGAAGTGAAGTACTTTACCGCTCGTTGGTACTTGAGAATACTGCTGCTCCCAGAGCTGTGCCACAGGACAATCAACATGTGGGCGAGCTGGCAGTTGCGCCGGCACTTCCGCGGGAACCTCAACCTGCATCACAGACTCCCCGTCCTGCTCGTACGACCCCGTCTTCTGTTCTTGCACCACGCCAAAATCGTGTACAACGATCTCATCGTCCTCCTGTCGCGCATGGGCCAAACGAAATCGAATCGTTATTGCGAAGTGTTGCATCTGAACTCGAGATCCAACCGACGCTGCGCGACTCGATCAACCGACTGTTGGAGTCGCACTTGATACGAATGGAGCAGTACTTTTGCTTGTATCTGCAAGACATGCCTGACTTGATGCCCTCAAGGACTGTTGAAGGATTTCGGGCTCGTCTCTCCCATCAACTGCTCCACCAATCTCATGCAATGACCACAGTGTTGGTGGAGATCAGTGGCGCTGATCAACACATGACCAACCGACAACGATCCGAGCTCTTCTCACTTCTTCAGTTGGCTTCCGAAGCGGCTTGCGCTTCCAGTGCTGGCTTCGCGATCTCCCCTCGAAGAACTCAGGCAGTCACAGATCGAGTTCCGATGATGATCACATATGACGTCAGCAACGTGTGCTCGGCTCTTACGCAGCGACATTTCCCTGTTGAGCTCGTACCTGCACTCGCAGTAGAATCAAGATCGGTTCAGTTATCAGCTGATGGAAAAGTAATCCCTTGTCGCTATCGTGAAGTTCAAGAACGGATCGCTAAGGAAAACCGAAGAGTGAACGGCTTGGCTCAAGTTGTGATTGCATGCAGGTTGCTGTTTGAGTCTGAGAGGGATGCTCATTGCTCTCTGATCTCATCTGCTGTCGTGGACGTTATGGCCTTGTCTTATGTTGCGTCGATGCCCCAAGAAGAACTCGAAACAGCCACATTTGAATCTTTGTTCCGGAGGTGCTTCGGGCGACTGAAGCAAGTTGTAGAATCCAGCAATCATCGAGAATTGGCTGAGGTTCTGTTTGCGAATGAGTGGGAAGCACTGCCGAGCAATCTGGCGCTAATTCAGTGGCTCGACGAGTTGAGCAACGCTTCCAGCAAGGAGATACTTGATCGGCTTAATCAATCAAGTTATTGCAACGAGCCTCACGGGGCCCCTCGTTCCCAGGACATCGCCCTTTGGTCACGCTGCAGCGAGCTTCAGGTTCCCATGCACCGTTTGTGCAGCCTTCCCGTGGCCGAGTTACCTGCTCTAGCGGCCGACATTCAGTCCCGCCTTCCCGTGTTACTGTTGAATGAGCTTTGTGTAGAATGGGAATGTGGGATCGCTCTTGGCGGCAGTGTTGGCTCTGGTACATTCGTGCCCATGACGTGTGGCGGGTTGGAAGTTTTCATCTTGTTGAGGCAGAAACTCGGGCATCTCGCACTCGGTGAGACAAATCATGTTTGCCTTGTAGTTACTGAACTGAAGCAAGCGACATTCAACGATGATACTCTCTCGAAGATCTGGCAAGCGTTCGCGGCATCGATCAAGGAGTTCACTGAGCAGTATCACTCGATCCTCAACATTCCCGAGATACGACCACGCGAATGGGCCAAGTTCGAAGACGATCCCGCAGGACAAATGAAGGCCTCGTTCTCGTTCGGAACTACTCATGTCGATGTTCGTCCAGCGTTCAAGACAGCGGCCAATGTGTTCTTGGTGTTGCTTCGAAGCTGCAAGCCCGATGGCTCGAACATCGTCAAGTCGTTCTCGCACCTTGGAGCGAGACTCATTGCATCTCTTCCCGACAAGGCCAAGCACTTGATCTGTGCATTGAAGCACGTTGTGAAGGTTGTTCACGGTTTCGAGGTTCCAGGATCGATGTTCGAGAGTGTTGTGTTGGAAGTGTTCGAGCAACAAGACTGGATCGGAGATCTTGATGAGATTCAATTGGCATCGATCTCGTTCATTGAAGCATGGCGTCTTTGTTGGGGTCGGATCTTGTCTTGGAGACCAATCTCGGCTCCGGACAAGTCGTTGGAGGAAGATGTGGATCTCTTGTCACTCATCGACAAGACGGAACTCACTCGTGTCGGCGAGGCTCTCTCGTCGATCGATGAGAAGTCGTTGCTCGATGAATGCTTGAATGGAACTCGCGAATCGCTGGCTCGATTGATTGACTCGATGAGTGATTCAACGCTTCCCGGTACTGCAAACTTCACCGATGAGAACGCGGCGTTTTGGGCAGGACCTTCAAGCCCCAACACGACGCCTACACAGTATGCTCCACACCTGTCTCCCTGGATTGGCCTCTGCGATCCAGTATCGTCTTGGCTCGATCACGATTGCAGGTCTCTCAATTGATTGGGATTTCGAGATGTTCCTTGCTGGAAGCGTTTACAACAGAACAGCCACGAGCGCTACTGATCTCGATGTTCTTGTGATCTTCAAGTTTCATGTCGCTGGATACTCTGTTCGTGTCGATCTTGTGTCCTCCACGTGTTCCTTGGTGCTGACCTCGGAATCTTCATCAACTTCCAAGTCAATTCGAGTTATCATCGGCAATGCCAGTCTCTCGAAGATCTGGCAAGCGTTCGTGGCATCGATCAAGGAGTTCACTGAGCAGTATCACTCGATCCTCAACATTCCCGAGATACGACCACGCGAATGGGCCAAGTTCGAAGACGATCCCGCAGGACAAATGAAGGCCTCGTTCTCGTTCGGAACTACTCATGTCGATGTTCGTCCAGCGTTCAAGACAGCGGCCAATGTGTTCTTGGTGTTGCTTCGAAGCTGCAAGCCCGATGGCTCGAACATCGTCAAGTCGTTCTCGCACCTTGGAGCGAGACTCATTGCATCTCTTCCCGACAAGGCCAAGCACTTGATCTGTGCATTGAAGCACGTTGTGAAGGTTGTTCACGGTTTCGAGGTTCCAGGATCGATGTTCGAGAGTGTTGTGTTGGAAGTGTTCGAGCAACAAGACTGGATCGGAGATCTTGATGAGATTCAATTGGCATCGATCTCGTTCATTGAAGCATGGCGTCTTTGTTGGCGTCGAATCTTGTCTTGGAGACCAATCTCGGCTCCGGACAAGTCGTTGGAGGAAGATGTGGATCTCTTGTCACTCATCGACAAGACGGAACTCACTCGTGTCGGCGAGGCTCTCTCGTCGATCGATGAGAAGTCGTTGCTCGATGAATGCTTGAATGGAACTCGCGAATCGCTGGCTCGATTGATTGAATCCAGGTCTCAGTATTCACCATCAACCTCATCTCCGTTGCTAGTGTCTCCTCCAACCCGCTCCAGTGCGGGTACAACCAACTTGCCAGCGACAAATGAGGAGACTTCTGGACTCCAGAGCGTTTCATCGATCGCTCGAGATGCAAGTACCGCGGGCCACTTGCCTTTGGCATCCACGCCGGCACAACCAATGGCCTCCACTTTGGCCGCCTTTTCTTTGCGGCACTGGCTGGATCGCTGTGTCCTCTTTGCGTGTACCAGTATTGTTATTGTGTTTGTACTTGCAACAGTAAAGTAGACTGAGTTACCAGAGAGATATACTCGTTTGGTTGGCGAGAAGAAGGCATCGGGCGATGCCGAGCAGCATTGGTGTCGCATCGCTCTCCCGCTCGCAAGCATCGCTCCTGGCTCTCTCTCTGGCTCTCGCAACAACAACAACAAGATGTCCCGCTTCGAAGGAGTGATTCAAGTTCACAGGCTCATGAGGACCAGCAACTTCCTCGGAGCCGTGCGAGAGATCACTCGCCTGCTGCCGAACGTCAGCGACGTGAGACTCGCGGTGCAGCTGCTGCATCTTCGGTCGGGATGCTTCGACAAGCTCGATCGGTATCACGAGGCGTTGGTCGATTGCAGGCGAGCGTCGTTGCTCGATCCCACTCACGCAGACGTGTACGCTCGACGAGGATACATCTGCAACAAGCTCGGCTGGCACCATCAAGCGATCGATGCGTTCACGAGCGCGTTGAACTGCGGCGTGCCCGAGGAGTCGTTCCTCAACAATCGGTACGACCCAGGATCAGGATCACGACACATTGAACGCGAGGCATTCAATGCATGGATCGGCGAGAGCTGTTGGAGCTGATGTTGCTGTTGATTGGCGTTGGGCGTTGGGCATGGTCAAGAGGGTTTGCACGACATCACATTGGACAGTACTGGGAGGCCATCAGCGACTTCACGGCGGTGATCGAGCACAACCCGAGCCATGGGTTCGCGTATGGCAACCGAGGCATGAGCTTTTACAAGCTCGGCAGACGCGCAGCAGCCGAGGAGGACTTTGTGCGCTCGATCGAGGTCTTGACGCACGATATCCAGGCTTACATCGACAACAGCTACTCGCTCGTCAAGAGGTACGATCGTTGGATTGGCCGTTGGATGGTTGGGTTGGATTGGATCGAGATATTGATGCAATCACTGCGACTCTCATGCAGAGGAATGTGTTTCTTGATGATTGGCAAGTATGCCGAAGGTACTCTCGAATCCAATCATCAATCATCAATCCAATCATCAATCCAATCCAATCCAATCCAATCAGCAATCCAATCCAATCCAATCAGCAATCCAATCCAATCCAATCATCAATCCAATCCAATCATCAACTCAATCCAATCCAATCCAATCCAATGCAATCCAATCGATGAGCCACAATGCCGGTCGTGTGACTGACAGCCTCTCGATGATGGATTCGATCATCCAACAGCTGAAGAAGACTTCCTTGCAGCCGTTCGAAAGCGACCATCTCTTCCCGATGCAGCGGCGTCTCTCGGAGTGCTGTACCGGCGACAAGGCCGAGTCGCAGAGGCCGAACGAGAGATCGCCAAGGCCATCGCGCTCAATCCTCTCGGTACACCATTCGATCGGTGCACCTCACTCAATAATCGAACGACTGGTTCGCTGACGCGTTGTTGCACATGCCACGAACTTACGCGAGCTTCAAGCAAGAGCAGGTACGTAATCTCGCAAGCAGGAGAGAGAGCTAACGAGGGCCAGAGGATGGTGATAGTTCCCGAGATTCAAACGTTGGCGCCGCACACACAAGCACATGTTGGTGTGTGCGGCCCTTCGAGGATGCGCAAACCACCCCAACTATCTCTATCTCCCACACTCCACTGCAATCCTAGCACCGCAGCAACATACTCCAACACTGAGGGGTCCCCGGCACATATTACGGAGCCAGACGAGATCCTATAACGGCAGATATTATTACGAGAAGCAATCCAATAAAACTCCCACAACCCCTCACACCAGAGGGCGGAGCAGGAGCAACCTCCTAACGGCTCCTCGCCCTCCACCACGACCAACACCGACCGACGGGCCATCTCGGTGCCACTCATCCAAGGTTCTCACCTTCACATATGGCGGCTGGACTCCTCCCAATAATAAACAACCCCACCCCACGAGTCTGCGCCATAGACCCACGCATAAGAACAAGGGGCGGCGAGGACATGGCGCGAGTGGCATCGACATCGTGTACCACCAACACCGTCGGCATCAGTGTCGTTGTGTCTTGTCCGCCGCCCTCTCCCTCCAACAACAACAACTGCCACCGCAGCTGCCACTCCATTTGCCTTCCTTCCTTCCAACACCAACCCAAACCCAACACCAAACCCAACCAACACTCCTATACTCCTTTGCGTGTCTCTATATACTGATAGATTGTTGAGCTATCGGTGGCGGTGGCGGTGTTGGCGGCGCGTCCAAG
>ERZ778023.3641-NODE-3641-length-14776-cov-53.876639_pt1 | contig 14776 bp, 8 predicted proteins | sample MGYA00375753_ERZ778023 | MGnify/ENA primary metagenome ERZ778023 (study PRJEB29350, sample SAMN05389822) | bioreactor metagenome | isolation source: Ammonium sulfate bioreactor | place: South Africa: University of Cape Town | collected 2014-04-04 ...
TGTTGCTGTTGCTGTTTTAATTCTTTTTCTCTTTCCGTACGTTGATATGTCACATCACCGGGTGTTAATGGTTTTTCTATATTAATATCTAATTCAAATGAAAAGAAAATAATTGTTTTTATTGTATTTTTTTTCTCTATCAAAACTGACTATTTTCTTGTAAGAGTGTGCCAATTCTCAATCCTTTCATTTGATGATGTGCAGCTTGAGCTAATTGCATTTGTTTGAATTTATTAAAATATGTCATCGATGAAACTTGTGGATCGAATTGTGATATAGTTTCGAATTTTTGATGATAGATTTGAGCTAATTTTTGACAATTATCATGAACAAATAATTGATTCGTACGTAATATTTGCCAATTGTCATCAGACATTTTCACCGTTCCTTTAATAACATGTTTCTTTTTCTTAATTAAATCGTAGACAACTCGTCCTTCTTCTCTCGGTCCAATGACTTGTTCGAATCGATGTTTACACTGTTTTGGCGTTCGTAAAACTCTCGAATAATGATTGACAATATCCGATATGAAATCCCAATTTTGTGTCAACGCATTCGTCGTATTATTAACCATCGATGACGACGATGATGGTGCTGCTATGACAGTTGATGACGATGGAGATGTTATCGTTGTCGATGGTAATAATGGCGATGTTGTCAACGATGTATTCGGTAGAATTGATTGCGGTTTATTAGCATTTGATGTACTGGAAAATGACATTGATGATAATGGTAATTGTTGAATATTTTGTATTGTATCTAAGACTTTGTAATCTTCGGATATTAACCAATCACTATTATCAATTTCTAGTAAACCTTGATAATTATCTTTCGACAAGATTTCTTCTAATTTAACGGGACGTGCTGCTGCTGTTGCCGAAACGATAACATTCGCATTTGGATTGTTAGGTAATGCTGTTGCTGTTGCTGGACCATTGTTGACATATAATTGACGAGCTTTGAGATTTGATGGTGATGTTGCAAGTGCACCTGGAAATAGTTTATTGTTGTTATTATGATTCGATATTTGTTTGGATTTATTGAATGTATTTGTTGATAATGATGTTGATTGAGTGTTTAATAATAAATTCGATCGATCGAATAATGAACGTGGAACGAGAATATTTGTATCTGATTTCGACATATTTGTTGCATCGGCAAGAGCTTTTGGTAAAGGAAATCGAATATATTCTTCAGGTTCGATCAACATTGCTTCGGATTCATAACCGAAATCAAGTTCATTATCATTATAAAATTCTTCATTTTGATCAATCGAACATTTCGTTATAATTCCACACCAGACGACAAATGTTTGACCATCTTCAGTCATCCAAATCTTTTGTTCGTTATCTCTTGTATATGTATAAAACATTTCGTCATTATCTTGTTCGCGTTCTTTTTCTTCTTGTTGTTTAAACATTTTCCAACATGACATTTGCCAATCTTGTTGAAATTGTTCAGTATCAAAAGATAGATGTCCAATTGGATATTGTTGACGATTGGTTTTGACATAACGTAAAGCATATCGTTCGATCGGTCGAAGCTGTTGAACAGTTGATTCATCATCACTATCAGCATCTTCGATTTGATTGTCGAAATCCATGGATTCGATTTGTTCTTCTTCTTCTTCTTTCAATAAAATCTCTTCTTGAAATTGTGTAAGAAAATTTCGCATCGATTCGTTTTGTTCGAATAGTTCTTCTTCGATTGTATTTCGACTGATCAATTGATAGATATTTAAATTTTGTCTCTGTCGAATTTGTTCACATTGCTGTCGAATATGTTGATTTCGTTGTAGATTCCAATCATAATCATAGAAAATAATTCGATCTGTTACACCGGTGAAATTCACTTGAATTTGTGTCGTTAAAATTAAAATAAATATTTGTTTATTTCGATTAAAACGTTCGATTAAAACATTGATTTCATGATTTGTTTGCTGTTGATCAATTCTTATATATGAATACTTCGAATATCGAACAAATCGTTCTAATATATCCAACATATCGAACATTTGACAATAGATGACACAACGTTGTTGAGTTCGTCTCGAATTCATCAATAAATCAGCTAGAATTCGTAATTTACCACTGTCATATTTAATCAAATCATTCGATGGATAATCGATTAAGATTTCTTGTTGAATAGGATTTTGCGATGGTAAGATTTCAATCAATGGTTTCGATTGACGAGTATCAATCGGTGATGTTAACACACGTTTTGCGCAAAATATCACTCGATTAAACACATCGTCGTATTGATTTAATTGAAGTAAATGTTCTAATATTTGTGTAGATGTTGTTTGTCGATTGATTTGACAAAGAGAATAGCCACTGAATGTTGTTCGATTGAATGAATGACAAGTTTGAAGAGCTAATTGAATTTGTGTTAGGAGATCTGAACCGTAGATAAAATGATATTCGCAACGTTTATTATTGATTTGACATAAACGTTCGAGACGAGATACGCATTCGTCATCAAGTGATTTTGAGAAATCGTTTTGTTTAGCTTGCTGATTGTCTGTCCACGTAGAAGTATTTCTGTATCGTTCGATGATTTCTTTTGTTATTTGAACTTTCTCTTGTTCAATTGATTGATTTTGATTGAAAACTTTGACGAATAGATCAATGGTTACATTTAGAACAGTTTGTCTTCGAAAAGCGATGAAACTCTCTTCATCGTTTCGATTGAATTCGAAATTTGGATTTTTGAAATTTAAATCCATGATTAATTTTGGAAATTGACATTTTATCGATTGACTATCGAATACAAATGGTGATTTAACCGGACGCATTTCGATCAAATTCGGATGATTGGAAATTTGTTTTAATCGAAGAAAATTCTCAACAGTTAGTTGATTTCGATATTGTTGTTGTTGTTGATAAAGATATTTTTGTCGACGAGATAAATCACATCGATAAACATATTCGTTTATCGTTGGTAATTGTTGTTCAACATCGATTTTCAATCGACGAAGTGTTAACAAACGAATAATTCGTTCGACAAGATTTTTATCTTGACGAAATCGAGATGCAAATTCAATATTAGGCAGTAAAAATTCGAGCGAATAATTCGTCGAATATTGATTATTGATGATTAAACAATGTTGACAATCGATTGGAAATTGTTGAATTAGATTGATTTGATCGTAGACAATCGTATTCCATTTCGTACAACGAAATCGATTGATATCACGATAGAATAATTGAGAAGATGTAATACAAACATGAAAATCAACGAGTTTAGTCAAATCTTCGTATTGAAAAGATGAATTGAAATAGAAAAATATTTTTAAACTTGGACTAAATCGAATCAATTCATTTTCCCAATGTTCAAGACAATCGTTCGATGTAACAATTAAATGTGGACCCCAATTGCCCTGACTACCAGCTAGATAAGTGAGTAATGCAATACTTTCAACCGTTTTACCTAATCCATTCTCATCAGCTAATATGCAATGAAGATTTTCGTCGAACAATTTCACTAACCAATCGAATGCAATATGTTGATATTCTCGTAGTGATGATTTGAATAAGAAAGACACCGGATTTACAGGAGGATTGCTTTGAAAATGAACGCCATTAGGCTGATAAGATTGGAGATGATTAAGAAATAGTTCGAGTTCTTCATCAGTTTCGATGCTGAGCGATTTACTTGTCGATGATAGTTCAGTTGATAAATCGATTCCGTAATGAGTTTGAAGAATGGAATCGATCGGTTGATTTCGATCGTTTTCTAAGTATTTCAATTCATTGAAATCGTATTCATCACGTTCGAATTGTTCTTCGTGTTCGATCGTTTGTTCATCATCGTCGTCGATATTCGAATCAATGGATAAACATCGTCGATCATGAGCAAGTCGAGATATTTGTCGCCAAAAATTCATCACTTCATAGCAAATAAATTTCGCTTGTCGACGACGAGCTTGTTCCTGTAGATAATGTAAATCTTTGTCGTGAAAATATTTCAATACAGCTTGAGAAATCTTCTTTGCCATTGCTTGTTTCCAACGTTTTTCTAATTGAAAATCCTCGGCTAACCAACGCATTTCATCGAGTAAATAATCCCAATGTGTTTTACGTTTATTGGGCTCTAAACATTTAGCTAAACGTTGATTCGTCCATTTGCCATCGGATTTCAATTCTTCGATACGTTTGAGAATGTGAGTTTCATGTTTAACACGATCGAACGATTGATTCGTTGAACTAATCGATTGATAACGTTGACGTTTGCCATGACGTGATGAGGATGGTGGCGTTGAAGGTATTTGACTAATATCATGAAAGTTTTTCTCAACTTTATCAATAAGATCTTCTTCGTTTTGAAGAAATGTTTGTTCATCGAATGAATTCGTCGATTGTAAATCCAAATATTCACGAAGTAGAAAACGATGTGATTGAATAATTTCATTGAGAGATGAATACATCGATTGAAAGTGATTTGTTGTATCAGAAGGTATGGAATTGAATGTTATTGATGATGAACAAGCACGTTTCGACGGCGTTTGTTCAATATCAAAATCATTGGATATTAAACCTGATGAACGACGTCGTTTCAATGTATTCGACGTTGTTTCATCGTCATTGAGTGCAGTGGAATCCACCGCTGAAGCCATCTACAAATAATCAAGTCGATTTAGAAATCTCTTGAACATGAATTCAATGAAAATGGACAAATGTGAACGAGACAAATGAATTTAAACTGTGTCTTTCGTTCGATTTTCTACCATTGACGAATATCTTTATGGGCCTCGATTCATTGTTGCATTTCGATTGGTTCGAACGAACAGATGAAAAGAATGAACGCAACTGACATCTATCAATCAAACAGAAATCACTTGGAATGAGAATATATGTGCATTCAAATCCTTGTTTTGCTTGTTATCAAAGATATTCATTTGCACTATCGTTTATTTTCGAATAAATCGAATTGTATAGACTTCTTTTTTTCGTTTTTTACTAATTAGGTGATGCGTAACGAACGAACATGACGATTAAAATGAAGCGCGTGCTTCAATTGCGTAATATTTGACAGGTGCAAAACGAAAGGAGAAACGTATTTTGTACGATATTATGAATGGATAAGGAACGTGATCATATGTTCACGTGCTACTTCTCGTTGATTTCGTTATATCACGCTTCTAGACAGTTTAATTTCGTCGTTTAATTTCTGTCATTGACTATAAATATCGAACAGTAGATAACGAGTAAATTTAAAGATACAAATCGCAATTTAATTGCAAATATGTTACTAGATACGCACAAGATTTCATTGATCTACGATTTCTGGAAGTTAAACAATGAAGAAACTTATCTACATGACGCAAGTGAATTATCAAGAAAATTAACTGAATCCGATACAATCGATGGTAAATTTTGATAAATCAAATAAATTTTTTTTAAGTTTAAATATCTATTCTAGCTGAATATATTCGAAATTGGATACCTGATCTTCTTCGTCTTGTTCAATTATGGGACGAACAATCATTATCTGAATTAGATAAATTCTACGTCGATCTTCTTGCCGATTCATCATCAAGCGACAAAGTCGATGCTTTTCTTCGGTTTTTCTACAGTATTCAATCGTATGAAATGGTCAAATATTTACTCGAGAAAAATGTTGAATTCTACAAACAAGTCAAACTTGTTTCATCGACAATGACTGGCTTTCACGAATCATGTACATACGGTTTCAGTCAAGTCTGTATTTTATACATTGAAAATCATCAACAAGATGTCAACGAAACGTTTTCATTGAACTATGAAAATATAAAAACAAATAAAAAAGAGGTCGTTCGAAATCTCACTGGCCTACAATTGGCTTGTCTTTGGTCGAAATATTTTCCCAAACGATTCATTTCCTATGCACATACAGTTCGAATACTTTTAAATCATGGCGCTCGTGTAAATATTGTTTCGACAGAATTAACCACGCCATTGCATTGGACATGTCGAGCTCAGCATACGACACAATTAGCTCAGGATTTGATTGAACATGGTGCGTTGATTAGTGCACGTGATCGATTTAATATTCAACCGATTCATTATGCTTGTTGGTCGAGAAATCAAAAGCTCGTTGAAATTTTCCTCTCGAAAGGTATTCAGTTAACCGAACAGGACAGTTTCAATCGTACGCCTTTACATTTTCTTTGCATGCCCACGTATACTGAAAGTATATCAATTGATGATCAACAACAACAATACGAATTGATGAAATTTCTTCTTGAAAATTCGAAAAAGAATTCCTATCGAATCGATCTCAGCAAACGAGATAATCAAGGTTATACACTGCTAGCATATGCATGTGTCAGTGAAAATGTTCCTCTCATGGAATTAATTCTCAAATTCGAAGGAAATCTTTTGAATCAGCCGACTCTCGATGATCGAACACCGTTAATGATCTGTATCGACGAAGGTTTTCTTTCCGGTATTGAATTTCTATTAAAACAACACGGTTTACAACGAAATCTCGCTGATCAACATGGTAATACGGCTATTCATCATGCATGCATGTGTACAAATGCATCAATTCGAACGAATATTCTCGAAACTCTACTCAATGATCAACATGGTCTATTCGATTATGAAAAACGTAATGGACAAGTAATGGATCCATTTATGATGTGTACAGTGAATCAATCGGTTGATTTATGTCGTTTATTGATCTCGAAAAATGTTTGTCTAACAAGAAAAGACCCGTATTCTCGACAATCACTTCATTTGGCTTGTCAATTCGGAAACTATGAGCTAGTTTCGTTAATTACTGAACATTTATCATCGGCTGATCTCAATGAAGTTGATTGTCATCATCGAAATGCTCTTTTCTACGCAATCGATCATGGAAATGAACAAATTGTAAATTTACTAATCGAAAAGAATATTCAAATACAAATCCAAGATCGAATTGGTGACACACCATTGCATATCGCTGTTCAACATCCGACAAATGCTTTCGAATTAACAAATTCAATTTTAAAACATCCACATGGAAAAAATTTAGTCAATGTACCAGCAGCTGATGGAACGAAACCACTTCATCTAGCTGCGACTTCCAAACAGCCCGAAGTAATCAATCTTCTTTTGAAAAATGGCGTCGACGTAAAAGCTGTCGATAATGAACATCATACAGCTTTACATTTAGCATGTAAAAGCGGTTGTTTGAAAAGTGTTTTCTATTTGATTGAATTCGGTGGATTAGATGTCAATGAACTTGATTGTTATCGTCAAAGTCCAATATTCTACGCATATTCAACGAATAATCTCCTTCTTGTTCAATATTTACTTTCTTGTGGCGCACGAATCGATCTTCGTGATACACAAAATTATCTTCCATTTCATATTGGCATATTAACGTCGAATCCAAGCGAAAAATTCGAGGTTAAACTAATTGATTTATACCGAGAGAAACATTCGGATCTGCTCGATGATCAAAACAATGAAGGACAAATGACACCATTGATCTTAGCATGTATGCAAGGCAAAATCGAAATTGTTCAACATTTAATTGAAAACTATCATGTTAACGTCTTAGCAAAATGTTCGAATGGACATACGCCATTGCATTATGCTTGTCTAATATCGAGCTCGAATACAATTGAATTAATCGAATATCTCATGACACATGGATGCGATTATCAAAGTGTCGATCAGCCACGAGGCTCATTTTTGTATACAATTGTTCAGCATGGTGATCGAAAAGCTGTTTTATATTTTATTGATTATTGGCTGAAAACGAAGCCAAATATCAATGAAATTCATTATGATTCGACATTGTTGGATTTAGTTTACAATCGTTCACAACTTCATCATCACGATCTCGATAAGAAATATCTTCGACAATTATTCGAAGCCGGTGCTTCGTTCTATTCAGCTAATGTACCTTCGTATCCTTGTTCATTAGCTAATGATTGTCCACAATTTTATTTAATTCTACTCGAATATAATTGTTCGACAATCGGTGACAAACAATTATTTATTTTCAATCTTCTCAAAACACTTTCGATTCATCCGGATACGAACTTGTTAATCAACGAAAACAATCGCGAATTCATATCCGTTTGTGACTATGTTTATAAAGTTATTCAAATTGCACATTATTTCTATCGAGTCGAACATTTCTATGGAATTCTTTATCGACATATTCTTCCTCAACTTGCAAATCAACAATCAAGTGAAGATATGCAAAAGCTTACAAAACGAATCGATCAACTTCGATCACGTCCATTGAAATTATCCGAAATAACTCGTAAAAAAATTCGAATCGATCTTTCATCGCCAACGAGCAGCAAAATTCGACGAATACCCGTGACAAAATATCTCCTCGACTTTCTCGAACAAATTGAATGATTGTTTTTTTGATTTTGTACATTTATAAAAGCAAAAACTTTATTTTAAATAAAACAACATATTCGTTGAAGGCCAAACTATTGAGCAAATGCTAGTTTCGTTGTTGTTGGTGGTTATCACAAATCGAGAGGAAGATTTTCGTGATAATGATAATCGACTGTACTCGGTGAAATTGGTGGTAGTGTTCGTTGACGATTGTGTTCTTGATCTTGTTCGTCAACTCGAACACGATTTTCGTCTTTTTTAATTAAATTCGGATTTTGAGCGTACAATTCAGCGCCCCTAAACAGAATGATTGTTGAGTTCAAATCGAATTCGATCGATTTACTTACCAATACATCTGTTGAATTAAATATCGACAGCGATCGAGTTGAACACGAACGTTTCGTGGTACACGTGCGATTAAATGTCGAACGAGAAAAAGTATTGCATAGACCAAATGCTAAACAAATGAAATATCTCGACACTTAAATGAACAATCAGAATTCTTCTCACTTCGAACACAATCACAAATGCTAAACGTGCGACCATAACGTAATAGAACATATACGATCGTTTGTAATCATATGTATGATCCTATTGCAAAGATTTTAATTTACAAAAAAAAGAAACATAACAACATCACTACTACTTACAAGTCGATAATCTTTGTAATAACAAGTAGAAAAATCAATTTGTGAACGTATCTCGTTTGCTAATGTTGAATTACAATCGAATGATGATAGATGATGTGTTTGAGCAAATGGAAGAAAAAAAGTCGACTGTTTCGAAAGATCAATTAATCGTGATTCTAAAAATTCACATTCGAGCAATGTTCGATTGATTAAAAATGGAAAATCTCTCGTATGAAACGGTGCCAATGTATGATTAAGAAAGCCATTCAATGAGTAATTGCCCACTGTCCAATAGTAAACTTGTCGTGGAATGTATTCGGATGTAATGGCAATAAGAAATGCATTCGATAAGACAGTTAATTTAGCCATGAGATTTAATATTGAATTCCATGTACCAATGCCCATTGCACGACGAGCAACTGGTCGACGAAATTCTTTGACAACTTTCAGCGCATCGATACGTATTTCGAAAATATTGTTAATAACGGCGAATAAAGGTGCGAGAGGAAATGATAAACAAAAAAATGTAATAAAACCGAATTGTAAAATAATTTCGAGATATTCATAAAATAATGTTGTTAATTCAAATGGTTGTAGAAGAAAATCTTCTTCATATGAACGTATTAAATTCATTGTGAGAAATTCTTCATGTTCACGTTTCATTTTTGCATTACGTTCGTTGATCTGTCGAACTGTATGACGAAATTTAATTCGTTTTCGACACATATTCCATACTTTTGAAAAATAAAATTCCCAAATATTCGATATCAATTGTTTGCCAATCATAATAATGATTAACTGTATCGATAATTCCCAAACACAACCGCTAACATCGCATTCTTCAAAACGTAAAGCTTTCTCATATCGATCGAGATATGTCGGATGATAGATTATCAATGGTTTAATTAAAGCAATGTAAAATATACTAGCATAGTAATTCACAAATTGAAATAGAAACATTTTTATTGTTAAACTTGCTTCATAAGTACGATCAGTTCGATGTAATTCAGCGTTAGTTAACCAAATAGCGAGAATTTCATAGAAATATTGAAGAATTAAGATAATTATTAAATTAATCAGAGCTAAATTAAATGAACAAATGTGAAAAAAACACAACGAAAGACAAACAGACAGATAGACATACCGCCTGTGATGGGAACGATAATTGGTTTCCATCGATAGATCCACATTTCTCGATCAATTGAATTAAAAGCTGCCGAAACACTCAATCTATTCGAATCGAACATGAGATTCTTAGTATTTCTTCTTAACTTTTCTATTACCGATAAACGACTATGCCTGCAACAACCGAAAGAACAAGCAAAACCATAAATACAACAACGGAAAACGACGAACTAAATATAGATTATTCGTTGGTTCATCTTCAAAAAATAAAAATCCAATTTTACATACGTATAATAGAGAATCCGTTTATATGATGGAACGTATGGTTCAAGTTTATCCGTGACTTTATTCAGAATAGTTTTTTCGACGCGTCGTTCAAAGTCCGGTCTCAATGTTTCCGTTTCTTCGGCAATATCTGTCTGAAAACGAAAACGAATTCATACAGATTCATTTTTCTTTCTTTTTAACTTCAAATACCATATCCCATTCGAACTGTAGACGAACTTCTTCGCGTTGCCAAAGAAAATTCACACTCACAGCGAATATACTAATCATTATAGCGAATGCAACAGATGCAGAATTATCAAAAACATAGGACATCTAAACGAACGAATTCTTTTTTTGTTCCAAAAAGAAACGAATCATTCGAATCGATTACATACTTTAGCATTGAAACATGTTTCATTTAAAAACCAGTACGTTCGTCGATCCTATTGAAAATACTCGATACAAAAAAAAGAACAGGAAAACTTTTTTAATTTACAATTTTTGGACACATTAAATAGCTTGATGTTGAATTACAAATATCTAATGTTGGTCGATCATATTTCACTGACAGAAGTCCCCAAAGAAGAACGAATATGCCGAGAATTGACGGTATAATGAGCAAGGAATTGTACCAACCAAGCCAAGCGAAATAAAATGCTAGACGTTCGCCGTAATAATCTCGAATTTTACGAATCGGTTGAATACGAAATATATTAGTCAATTTTGCCCAACGATGATATAATTTCTAAAAAACTCGAAATTAAAATCATGTTTCTTTCTATTCGAACTCACCATTCGATCATTCCACGTTCGAGGATCGCCGGCATCTTGTTCGGAAATAAGTTGATCATGTAAAGGATATGCGGCTTCATAAACACCTTCCTCCAATAGAACTTCAATACCTACGAAAGCAAGAGAATATTATTTTGATTATCGAACCATCGCTTGATTTTTACCGGTATCTTTCATGCCTAGAAAAGATTTCCGTTTTTTTTTCTTTCTTTCTTTTTTTCAATTAAATCAATCATTTTACCTGCATGTCTCGTACTCGAAGTAAACGCTTCTTCAATTTTGAGTGTTTGTTTATCACTCGGTTCTACTTTATTAAAATGTCGATTAGTAAATATTGAATCAGTATTTATTGGCTCTTCTTTAGTATCATCGAGAGCTAAAAAAGAAAAAGCATATAAGCACCTTCATTCATATGTCAATCGAGATTTCAATAGGATTTCGTTAAAGCTAATTATGTGTTAGTCGAATCAAACTATATACATACAACTATTAAACGATAAAACAAGCATACTGTCTAGAATGTTTCATTTAGGTTGTTTTTTTTCTCACAGTAAAGATTGAGAACTTGTTAACGTACCGGTTTTAGGAGGTTCAAAAGAACGATAAGGACAACGAAGTAGAATCTCATAGACAAGACGATTTCGTTCGGCTGGTCGAAAGACTTCGTTGATATCACCAAAATGCTCTGCAAATCTTGAGAAAGATTTCAAATAGAATCTGTTTTTTTATTCGAAAAAAAAACAAGTCAACGAACCTATAATGAAGACTTTTCTGATAGCAAGCTGTAAAATATGATGTCCCATTGTTTGCTTTTGGAAATTCATCCGGATCTAAACGCGTCCATCGACACGGTAAACCTTGATCGAATAATCCAGGTTTTAATGGAGCTTTATTTTCGCTAAATGGTAATTTCACTTTTAGTTTCTCAGCCTATTGAAAAACCGAGAAGAAACATTAGAAATCGATTTCAATTGAAAATTGATCGTACAAGAACAAGTAGAATATGAAATGGTGCGTGAATTTTCACGAAATATCTTTCATCTTGTTGGACTTCATCTTGTTTCTACGAAAATCAATCGAATAAAAATTCATCTGTCTCTTGTCACAGAATATTTGTGTACTTTCGTATCATCTTCGGGATCTTGTAATTCAATTGGTTCTTCTTCTTCAATCGTTTGATTTACATTCGTATCTTGAGTATCTTTCTTCAAATGTGAACTGATTGTTTGCAAACGTAAGGAAACATGTCGTTGTAAAGTGGAAAATCCTCGAACGAGTGCGTAATTGCTTTCATCATGGTTCGTACTATCGTGAACATCAGCTGCTGTTTCAGCTTGACGAAGATTTAACAAATCATTTTCCTTGAAAGAAAGAAAAATAGTAAAATATCGATTTAAATTCGAAATTATGCAAAATACTTCGTCAGTTAATCGTTCTTCGACAACGATAAAACCTAATTTTCTAAGATGATCTTGAAAATATTGTCGATATTTGTCATGTTGCCGTTTAAATCGATGACGACGACGAAAATGATTCGAATGATAACGTGTATAAACAAGAATATAATCAATTGGAAGAAATTTTCCTTCGTGGAATATATGTTTCGTTCGATCGATAGACATCAATGGATTTCTATTTTCATTGGCTATCTAATATTGAATAAAAATAAAAAAAAGCATATATCTCGTATCGAATTATTCTCAAGTCGTTTACTGAATTGGAAGAACAATGAGGACGATGATCAACATCGATATTATTTCGATTCATTTCCAGTTGATTACCTTAAAAAGATCATATTAATAAATATTTCAATACGGATGAAATAGTCTATTGTTAATGACAGACACAACAGTAATCTATATCTCGAGAGAAAGAGAAAGCGAAGGAAATATATTTTGCTTTGCTTTCTATCTATTATTCAAGATAATGTTCGAATTCTCATTCGTGTTTTTTTGTTGTTAGGAATATATGTCTGTTAACGAAGCAAAAAAAAAGAATTCACACATACACACAAAATTAGATCTATTAAGAAGTGTCGAATCGTATTCTATGAAAGCAATACTATTGATTCATTCGTTCGTTCTATCTATTTAGTTTGTCCTCGAGCATGTGCTCTCGATTATCGTCTTATTTCACAATCTAGACTATCAACAAAAAAAAAAGAAGTATTTCTTCACATTTTCTTTCCGATTTTTTATGTGTTAGATCTGTTGCGTGTATGTTTTTTTTCGGTCATTAGACACAGTTGTCTAATTCCCTTTGAAATCGAACTATGGCACATAAATTCTTCTAATAGCTCACCATGGATTAATACATTTTTTGGTTTGAGTTTTTTCATTTCTAATGATGAAGAATCGTTGTTAACCCTGTCTTCAACTACAAAGCCAATGATTAGTACTTCGTTCTTTCGTTTCTTCTTCAATGTTATGCGTAAGTATGAAAAGCAAACTGACGGATAGGAGTGAGAATAAATAATTAACTGAAGAAAGAGGAAGAAAGCTGTTATTTAACAGAATACCAAAGACGGAACGACAGGAATGAAATGATTCGCAGGAATCATGATGAATAGACACATCAGACCAAATTAATTCTAGAATAAGAAATATAATAACAACGAAAAGAAAATGAGAATAAGTGCTTTTGAAATATCAAAAGTTTTCTCTTTTCTCTTGAGGCACAAACCACGAAATGTTTCCATTCGAAAAATCAATCTAAAAATTTTCATTACACGTAAATCATTTCAAGTGAAAATAATTTTTCAATGATTTATTTAATAAATTCATATTCTCATATTCGAAAGATTTCTGCTACGTGCAAATATTTCATAATTGTATAATAAATAAATAAAACAAATATTTAAGAATAAAACGAACAGATGTTACCAATCAATTTTTAATCGAAAGATTTATTTTAATCCAACTAATCGTTTGTTGAAAATAAGCATCAGAAGATGGCGTCAAACGATGGTGAAAAAATGTTATGCCGATTTAATTCCAGATATTAATAGAATCACCTTTGCTAACCGATTTCCTTCTTCATCCAACAACTACTCAAGTTCATTCATCTAAATGATTATTCTGACCTATTCCCATCATGCTGAGTTTTTGATTATAGGGTTACAATTTAGAATTGTGTGCACACTGAACTATGAATCGAGATAGAATTAAATCGTTTTTATTTTATGTCAACTTATGATTTATTCCCAAACAAATATTAGAAAAGGAAGTTCTAGCTTGTTTAGACATTTGTTAATATAAAAGCATAAGAAATATGCCGAGATTAATCAATCTAAAAGCGACTAGGTTAGTGTTTAAAAAATGGAATGATAACGAAGTGCACAAAATATGAAAAACAAAAAGAGCGGAAATATTCAGTGCAATAAAAGAGAACAAAAAAGAAAGAAAAAGAAAAGAATAATATATTGTCAGTATGATTTTGTATATTTAAACGAACAAAAGTACTTCACGGAATAAATGTGCCAAATCATCTGCAACATGTGGCCATGCCATTTGACGACCGAATCTATATGCTTGACGTCGTGCTACATTACGTACTTGATGATCTTGAACGACTTTAACTATTGTGGAACTCATTGAGTTAGCATCATTGAATGGTACAAGAAATCCACGACCA
>ERZ778023.3642-NODE-3642-length-14774-cov-63.648617_pt1 | contig 14774 bp, 20 predicted proteins | sample MGYA00375753_ERZ778023 | MGnify/ENA primary metagenome ERZ778023 (study PRJEB29350, sample SAMN05389822) | bioreactor metagenome | isolation source: Ammonium sulfate bioreactor | place: South Africa: University of Cape Town | collected 2014-04-04 ...
ACACACACACAAGGTCAGCGATGTTACGAGCGAGCTACTATCTCGATCCCGATTGCGATTTCGATCCGTACCTCGAGCAAGAACTCGGCTACTTGGTCGGCGGTGTTCATCTGCAGCAGCTTGGATTGCAGCTGAATCAGCACGGCGGTTGCGAGGAACGGTAGGAAGGGCTTGGGATGCAGCACGATCACTTGATCCCACACTCGCCGCAGCACTGCCGGCGGCATACACGAGGCAAAGTACGAGCCGAACCAGCGAAAGCTGAAGCGGTACACGAGCTGTGGATCGAGCAGTGTGAGGTGCTCATAGAGCGCTGGTCGTCGATTGGCAAGCTCCTTGGTCAGCACGGCGACCTCAAAGTCGACTCCTCGGTTGCATTCGGCTTCGTGCGACTGCCGTATCAAGTGCCATAGATCGGTTGAGGGACGAGTGAGACACTGGCACTACCACCACCACCAGCAGGAGCAGCAGGTGCGTACCGGCCGACGCAGACGCAGGAAGTGGCAGTAAGACCAGTAGGCCTCGAACTCAGTCGCATAGACTTCGCAGAAGACGGTCGCGATCGCCACGAGGTCGCGCTGGCTGTACTCCTCATTTCGCTACAAGAGCATCAGCCGAGATGTCACACGCCAGCGAACATAAGCGGGCAGCAATCTCTGCGGAGGTGAGAGGCTCGTCAGGAGGCGAACCTTGTGCCGTGTGTCGAGCAGCTTGGAGGCGTTGTAGATGAGCGCCAGCAGCCGGTTGCGCTTGGTGACTTGAGACAGCACGATCGAAGGCACGAGAGTCGTGCAGGAGGTTAGCGACGCCGACGACGACGCAGAGGAGGCAGACGAGCCCGATGAGGACGACGAGATGGACTCGCTCAACTGCAGCAAGGTCGACAGCTGCTGCTGTTGCTGCTGTTGTGGTGCGAGAGGATGTGCCAACGCCTGAGTTGTATCCTGCTGCTGCTGCTGCTGCTGCTGTTGTTGATGATGATGGTGGTGGTGGTGGTGAGTTGGCCGCGAGGGTTTGGCGTGGTGCTGCTTGTCAGAGCCCGAGTGAGGCGGCGTCGTGGGCAAGATGTCCTCGTCGAAGCGGCCGATGCTGCTCGAGGCGCCGTCGCTGAGCACCACCGAGTCACCATCGCTGTGGCTGGCATCGCTCACAAGATCGATCTGCTCCTGCTCGTCATCTCGCTGGTGGTGGGCATCGTCGGCCAGGTCGGCGGCCTCGTCCGAGACACTGTGCGACGCGAGGCGCGAGGCGCCGGCACCCGAGCACGTACTCAGCAGCAGCGCCGCACGCTTGGTGTCGTCATACTGCTGCTTGTGTTGCTCGCTGACGAACTCCCATGACTCGGGGAACGGCGGCAATACGCCCAAGAGCACGCTCCATACTCGAGGCCGGTACTGCAATGGTAGCTCCTGGCGTTCGCAGAGCTTGCGCACCTTGTCGAGCTCTGCAAGCAAGCTCGCTCGCACGCACCGACGCACGGTGAGGAGGCTGCCGAATGCAGCGACGCCAGCTGGAGCGCCGCGTACCGATGGTATCACTGCGTAGTAAAGAGTCGAGGCCGCTCGAGATATTCTTGGCTTGTAGGCCCAGTTGGTTGTAGTACTGGTTGCGGAACCGCTCCATCCATCCGCAGTAGCGACAGCGACAGCGACAGCAGCAGCGGCCAAGCAGCAACAACGACACGACCACCACCACCACTTTGCTGATCGAGCTTTTTCGCGGCGCCAGAGGCCGCTCCGTGCTGCAGCGGCTTTTTGGTTTCGCGAGCAGCAGCGGCATTCGCTCCACCACCACCACATCGCCGCTGCTGCATCGCCGCGCGCTCGCCCAGCTCTTCGCGCCTCATGAGCGGGCCTCCTCCTCGCCCGGGGCCTCGCCCTGCCCCGCCGCCTCGTATGCGGCCTGGAAGTGCAGCGGCCCCGAGCGCCCCGCCCGTAGCGCCGCTGCCTCCTCCGCGAGACGACGAGCCAGCGGACGAGCCACCCGCCGCTGCCGCACCCGTCGACGACGACGACGACGACGCGCCTCCGCCGCCACCGCCTCGCGACGATGACGCACCTCCACCGCTGGTGCCACTACCAGGAATGCGCGTGTTGCCTACTGCTTCGCCGCATGGCTCGCCGGCCGCCAGGCGCGGGCTGGCGCGCATGCCGTCCAATGGTGGCGGCGTCGGCAGCGGCTTCGGGCTTCCACCGCAGGCGCTCGCGGCCGTGGCGCGCCAGCTCGCCGAGCAGCAGCAGCAGCAGCATCAGCAACCGCCAGCTCCAGCACCGCTACCACCGCGTATCGCTTCTCCCGATGATACAGCCGATGCCCGAGCGGCGCCGCCGCCGTCGCTGTCACCGCTACCGCCGCAGCTGCACGCCCCTCGCGCGCGCCCGGCTGCGTCGGACTACTCGCACGTCGCGCAGCTCGTGTCGGCCGTCGCCGACGAGCCCGCGCGAGCTTCCAACACTCCATCACACCGACCGCGCGCGCTGCCACCATCAATCGCGAGCGCGATCCCGGCAGCGTTATCGAGCACGGGCGCGGCGCCGGCGCCTCCGCCGCTGACGGGCGCACTGCCCCCGCTCGAGGACGCCGTGCGCTCGCCGATGCGTACTCGACCGCCGCCGATCGGCGGTGCAGCCGGTGCACCGCCCAGCGTCATGATTGCCACTCCGTCAGCGCAGCTGCCGGGCTCGGGAGCAGGCCGTGGAGGCCTGAAGCTCGCGAGCATGCCGCCGCCGCTGGCAGCGCTGCCAGGCTCGTCGACGTCGCCGCCGCCGTCGAACGTCTCGTCGCCGCGCTCATCGGGCCTCTCGTCGCCACGCTCATCGGCCGTCTCGTCGCCGCGAGTGCCGCTCGGCTTCTCGCTGAGCACTGGCGCTCTCGCATCACCCCGAGCACACGCAGCGCCGCCGCCGCCACCGCTGGTGCTCGGGCCGCCACCGCCACCGACGCCGCCGCCGGTGCCGAGCTCGGTGCCGCCGCGCCCGCAGCAACAGCAGCAGCACTCGCGACCTCGTGGCACGCGTGCCGTTCCGACGCCGCTCTCGCGACCAGCCGGTGCTGCTGCCGCTGCCTCGTCGCCCATCTCGCCTCGCGGAGGATTCGAGCACGAGCCATCGGCACCGATACCGGTGCTCACTTCGGTTGCCTCGGCGCCAGCCCTCGCGCGGGGGCCGCCAATGCTCGGGCGCCGCCAAATGGCGCCGTTCGACTCGGGCGCCGTGTCGTCGTCGTCGCCGTCGCCGTCACCCATGTCGCTGTCGCTATCACCGTCGCCGTCTCCGCCTGGCCCGGCGCTCACGCCGCAGCCGCAGGATGCCGAGGACAAGGCCTTCCTGCGCGTCGACGTGAGCGACACCTTCAAGACGCTCTCGATCACGCCGCAAACAACAGTCTCGGATTGCGCCGAGCTCATGTTCAAGAAGCTCTGCAAGGGCAAGGTCACCGACGAGAAGCTCTCGGCCACCAAGGCGCAGTACCGCATGTTCTGGTTCTACACGGTCGGCGCCGATGGTGCGCCTCACAAGATGCAGGGCACCGACTCGGTGTGGGAGTACCGCACCTCGTCGATCCTGTACGCCGATTCGGGCGAGGACTACCTACAACACATTGCGCAAGGCGTCTTTGCTGCTGCAAGTACGTGCTGCGAGGCGCCCAACCAACCGCTTGCGTCGCATGCTTGCGTCGTGCTGTATCATCTGTTGCGTGCGGCGAGGCTGTACACTCGTCTCATTATCATCTCATCCTTATCATCATCACTATCATCATCATGCTCATTATCGGTTGCAGTCGCTCCACTGCCAGAGCTTCGCGAGATTGAAGGCCACAACAAGGACCAGCGCCTTCGTATGCGCGTCTTGTATGAGATCGTTGCCACCGAACGAGACTACGTCAACGACATTAGTGTCTTGACCGAGGTACCACGCCAGCCCGAGCACATGACGAACGTTGTTGCACACGTTTGAGTATCTCATTCTACCGGCTGGTGGCGTTCGACTCGATGCACTGTGCAGGTCTTTATCAATCCCTTGAAACAAAAGCCTAACATCCTATCGCCGGCCGACTTTCAAGGCATCTTCATGGACGTAGATACGATCGTCAGTCCCAACGTTGAGATTCTCAAGGAGCTCATTGTGCGGTTACCGACATTGCTCGAGACTGGCGACATGATGGTTGCCGATATCTTTGGCAAGATGGTACGTGCGCGCACTCTCCAAGAGCCGGGTTGCTACTGCTAGCAGCGGAAGCTTGATAGCACGACTAACGAGGTGACGACGCACGGTGCGTCCTGCTGTGGCATCTTCAGTCGGCCTTCCTGAAAATGTATACTATCTACTGCACGAAGCAAATCGAGTCCTTTAAGCACCTTGATCGATGCATGAAGCAGCCTCGCTTCGCTGCGTTCCTCAAGGAGCGCGAGACCGAGGAGCGATGTCGCGGATTGATGCTCAACAGCTTCTTGATCAAGCCCGTCCAACGCGTGTGCAAGTATCCACTGCTATTGCGCGACCTGATCTCACACACGCCCGCCGACCATCCCGAGTTGGCGAGCCTCATGTCGGCGCTGTCAAGCATCGAGGACGTGGTAGAATTCATCAACGAGCGCAAGAGGCTTGACGAAGCGAGCCAAAGAGTCCTCATGATTCAAGCCGAGCTCGGACTTCCTGTACGGCAGCCAGCATCGATGCAGCTCGCGCTCTCGCTCTCGCTGCACTCGTAGTACTCTCACACACTTACACATCTACCACCTCGGCTACCATCTCGGCCTACCTACCAGGATCTCGTCACCCCGGCTCGAAGGTTTGTGCGCGAGGGTACTTTGCAAGTCGGCCTGAAAGGCAAGGGTAAGCCCAGCGAGGCCAGTGTCTATGTCTTCAACGACTTGATCTTGCTCGCCAAGAAGAAGAAGGAGAAGTGGCGCATCCAACTCGCTCGTGCGCGGCTGATCGTCGTCGCCGAGCAGGACAGTACGTCAATACCGCCAACCGCCGCCAACCGCCAACCACCTCGTCCTTACACTCCTCCTCGTTCCCATCGTTGTCATCGTCGTCGTCGTCGTACTTGAATGCAGCAAAAATGAGACTCGGGTTCGAGATTCGAGAAGGAGACGACTTGTATCAATTCATTGCAGCTACCGCCGAGGAGCGAGACGAGTGGATGGCCGAGATCAAGACCATCATTCGCGACTACATGCGGCAGCAATTCGGTACGTCGGTCGGCGACGCAGCGACGCTAGTAGCATGTCGACTGACTCGCTACGTCGTCGCGGTGGCGGTGGTGGTGGCGGCGGCGGCGTGGTTGGTGCTACAGCCGAGGCCGAGGCAGCTCGAGACAAGCAACTGTAACATCTTCCATATCTACGCGCAGAGGCTGCTTCCGCATGAATACACCGAACGCTGCGGTCCCTTGTAAATGCTCGAGCGCTTCTCTTCGGAGCGGTGCGCGTCGTGGAGCTGGCTTGGTGGGCTCTTGCCCTCGAAGACGACGATGACGATCACGTCAACGAGGCCAGGTTTATTCAGGCCGCAAGCGGCGCAGTGTGGCGGCAGCGGCAGCGGCGGCAGGTGCGGCTCGGCACTTACGCAATGATGTTGAAGGCCTTGAGCGCCTGCTTCATGGCCGGCACGACCGCAGCTCCAGTCGGGTAGAAGTAGCGGTACTACATACGCACACGCACACAAGCAAGCACGCAGACACGCACGCATTTCAGCTTGAGGCAGCCGAGGCGCCAGTGCCAGCGCCAGCGTACCTTGGGGTTGTCGTTCGCGATATCAGGGTTGAGCTTGGCGTGCGAGTCAAGGAAGAGGATGCGCGGGATGTAACCTGACCGTAACGAGTGAGCGAGTGCGTGAGTGAGAGCTCGATCGAGGTCGAGCTCGGTCGTGGGCCGGGCGCGTACCACCGTCGGGGGCGAGCGAGGAGTCGTCGTGCGGCTGCTCGTCGTCCTCGGCCGACACCATGACGAAGAACTTGGACAGCGTCGCGATCTCGTCGTTCTCGGCGAACGACGGGCGCAGACGCTTGCACGCACCGCACCAAGACTTGTGCAAGATCAACCTGCGAGAGCGAGAGCGAGCGCGAGCCGGTCAGCGAGCACGGCCAAGGGGCCGAGGTCGCGGCAGCGTGCGTACATGATGGGCTTGCCGGAGCTGGCGGCCGCCTGCTTGGCCTGCTCCCACGAGTGCCACTCGATCTTGTCGCCCCAGCCATGGCCGGCCTCCGACGCAGCGAGCACCGACACGCACACGAGCGCCAACAACACAACGATAGAAACCCGGCTCAACATACTGGCGACTGGCAGATGACGGTGATGCGGTGGTGACGCGGCAGCAACGACAATGGCTCGACGGCCTCGGCGACCTCGGCGGCATCTTGCTCGTGGCTCGCTCGCTGTGGCGTCAGGCGCGCGCGCGTTCATGGAGCAACCATCGCGCCTCGACGACACGGCCGACAACCCCGAGCTGGTCATACACGATGTGGATTGCCGTGGAGTGGCGGTGCGCGTCGTGCGCGACGACGAGCTCGTGGCCGGCAGCAAGCAGCGCGCCATCGTGGCCTTCGTGCGGCGCTGCGCGGCCGCCACCACCGACGAGCTGCTGTACGCCGGGCCGACGAGCGGCCACGCGCAAGTGGCGCTCGCGTTCGCGGCTCAGCGCATCGGCATGAAGGCCACGCTGTTCGTGGCGCACACGCGCCCGCGCAACGCGCTCACCGACAAGGCCGCCAGCATGGGCTGCCGCGTGGTCGAGCTGCCGCGGCCCAACAACTCGCTGCGCGACCTGCAGCAGCGCGCCGCCGCCTACCACGCCGTCGACCCGGCACGCCGGCTGCTGCTGCCGTTCGGCCTGCATGCGCCCGAGTTCATCGACGAGATGGCCGCGAGCGTCAGCGCCGCGCTGCCGCGCTCGTTGCGCCTCGAGCCGCCGCAGCGCGTGTGGGTCGCGTGCGGCTCGGCGACGCTGCTCGCGGCCCTGGCGCGCGTGTGGCCCGACGCGCACCTGCTCGGCGTGCAGGTCGGCAAGTGGGTCTCGGACGAGCTGCTGGGCACGGCGGCCGCCACCATCATGACGGCGCCCGAGTTCTTCACCGATGCCGCCGAGCTGCCGCCGCCGCCGGCCGCCTACGCCTCGGTCGTGTCGTACGACGCCAAGGTGTGGCAGTTCGTGCTGCGCCACGCGAGCGACCGCGACCTCGTGTGGAACGTCGCGCGTGATCCCGACACGTCCGTCGCGCTGCCGCGTGCCGACTCGACTCGTGCCTGCGAGCCGCTGCTTGGTGCCTTGCCGCCCGTGCTGCCGCTGCCGCCGTTCGGCCACCACCACCGATGCCGCGACGCTGACTTGGCCGCCGCGGCCCCGAACTCGACCTGCGAGGCGCTGCTGGCTCGGCTGCGTTGGAGCGCCTTCGACGTTCGGCGTATCGCCCTCGTGAGCCACAACCACGCTCAACCCGAGCTCCGCTCGTGCCTCGAGAAGGTCACTCGATTGCTCGATGCTGCGTCGTCGTCGACGCGCCGCTTGGTGCCGCACGAGCTGAGCGCCGAGCTCGTGGCGCTGATGCGGCCGCTTGGCGCCCGACGATACGACCGCCACGAGGTGCCCTTCTACCGTCGACTGCAGCAGACGGTGCTCGACGCGGTGTTGCTGCTCAAGCTGGCGCACGGCCATTCGGCGCGCCACAACCTCACCAACGAGCTCGGTTTGTTCGGCGGTGCGCAGGCGGTGTTCGACAGCGTCGCGCGGCTGTTCAACACGCGCGACCTCGCATTCCCGCTGCTTGAGACCACCCTCGACGCTCGGGACCTCGCTGGCACCATCGAGTCGGCTCTCAAGCAGGCCGCACAGCATACTCCAGACGCGAGTACCGCCGGCGTCGCTGCTCGCCAGCAGCACCACAACCCTCTCGGCATTCTGATCGACCTCTTCTCGGAGCGCGAGCGCATGCAAGCTCGCGTGGCCCCAGGTGCCTCGGCGCGGCCTCTCGACATGTTTCATCGCCGTGAGGCGCTGCAAAAGCTCGCCGAGCGGTGCCACGAGCAGCTCGGTGCGCTTCACATGCCGACCTTGCGTGACATGTTCCTCGCACGAGCACGGGAAGCCTCATGGCTCTTTGCGCCTCTGCCTGAGCTGCAGCTGCAGCTGGTGCTCGACCTATCGCGCCAGCTACAAGCCACGCACGTCTTCGACGCCGAGGTCGGTTGGGGCGAGCGGTTGCTCGCTGCTCGAATCTGCGGCCACCCGATGCGCTATACCGGCCGGCACAACGCCGACACCTGCGCCCCGAGCAGGGAGCACGTGAGGCTCTTTGAGGCTCCTTCGCAGCAGATCACTGTGCTCGACGACGGCGCACACCAACTCCCACCGTCTCTCGCCGTCGACCTTGCATTCGTCTCGCCCCTACCGCTGCAATGCACTGGCGCTTGGCTCGAGGATCTCGACCGCTGGGCAAGCACTACCGTGCGTACCTACGCTGTCGAGGCTTGGTCGGTTCTGGCTGCCGGCGGAACGATGGTGCTATTGATGTCACCGCGAATCCCCGAGCGTGTGTTCCAAGACATTGTGACATTCGTGTCCAACGAGCTCGCCGAGAGCCGCGGCCGAGAGTGGCCAGCATTGCTCGCCGATCACACCGACCCTCCGCACCTGCACTGCTGGACTCGCCCGCTCACTGGCAGCATTCGGCGTCGGGGCGACGTCTCTCCGGTTGCGAGCGAATCACCGAGCAAGCGAGCCAAGCTCACTCCACTCGCAGACACCGATTGCACGTAGCAATTCAGTCGAATGATTTTGTATATGTTGTGTAGCTGCTGTTGTACAATCTGCGCATCTCGCGCATAGACCTTAAGTTATTCAACCATGATGATTCTCGACAAGGATGACGAGTGTGCGAGAGTGATGCATGAGACATCGAGACCGAGGAGGTAGTACTATTGTGGCTGAGCAAGTCGCTGTGCGGCTCCCGGATAGGCCTCCGATAAGCAGCTCGCTGCCTCGGTCTTGCGAGCTGCATGGCTGGGCTCGCGTGCTCGGGCGGCATTCTTCTGCCATACCCACATGGGTCGACGCAAATCTCGACCAGCGAGAGCGGCCACGACGCCCAGGTACACAGCATCATCGAGGTACGCCTGCACAAAGAGATTCATCGGCTCGCAGCACGTGGCGCCGCGCGTGTCCGAGAGATGGATCACCATGTGACCGCCGTCGGCGAGGTGCGCCCACGCCTTGCGTAGCGACACGAACAAAAAGTGCACGAGCCAGTCGTCGAACACCGGAAAGTCCAGGGTCGATTGGCCCTCGAGCGTCGTGTACAGTTCGAACGTAAAGTATGGTGGACTCGTGAACACGAGGTCGAATGGCAACTCGGTCTCGGGCAGCCGTGCGCTCTGGAATGGCTCGTAGATGACCGAGAACCGCGCAGTCGCTGTTGCTGCCGTGCTGCTCGTACTCGGGGTTGCGACACGCGCGAGTTGCTCGATGATGGCGTCGTGCCCGGCTCGCAGCGCCGTGTTGGGGTCGACGCCGAGGTAGCGCTCGACGCCAGCGCCAATGGCTCCGATCAGTCGATCGCCCCAGCCAGCGCTAAAGTCCAGCATTCGCTTGGCTCCGAACAGCTGGATGACGGCGCGTGTCAACGAGGCCTTGAACTGCGTGCACTCCTTGGTATGATGGTAGACGGCCTCGCGCAGATGGTACGAATCGAGCGGCTTCTGCTGCTCGATGATCTCGGCAAAGAACTTCCGATTGTAGCTGGCTCGCTGCCAGCACTCGAGCGGAGAGTAGGGCTCGTTGTTGCGCCGTGCGCTCATGCGCTGCTCCTCGGTAAAGTAGTCGGTGATGACATCGATCTCGTCGTAGTCCTCGGGTTGCGAGACGAACGTCACGAACCGAGGTGGCGACGCTTCGTGCTCGCGTATCGGCAGCAGCGCAGCACCGAAGAGCGAGCTCTTGTTGGCGATGCCGAGTAGACTGAACGGTGAGTCGTCGATGTGCATCTTGTGTTGGAGCAGCGATTCGAACATGGCGACGGCCGACTTGCGCAGATGGTAGCGCTTGAACGGGAAGCGCAGGTGGCGCGCCTCGGCCAGCTGCGACAGCACCTGCAGCAGCTGCTCGCGGTCGTGCAAGAAGTCGCGAAGCAGCCGCTGCACTCGCTGTGCCTCGAGATTCGGCTGGCCGTCACGATCGATCGATTGTCGAATTCGATGCGACACGAGCTCGCTCACGATTCGTTGCATGGCGTGCTCCTCGTCGCGTGTGTGCATCTGGTGGTGGTTGTACTGGTGCTGGTGGCGCTGCTGATCGTGGTTCGCACGGAGCCTGCTCCACCAGTGGCCGCAATACTTGTCCAGCAACTCGGAAGGAGCTTCTCTGATCGCGGGCGATGACGGCGCCGCCATCGACGACGGCGGTGGCCATGGTTCGGTCGAGTAGATGTGCAGTACGATGTGCAGCAGCGTCTGGCGCAGCGGACTCGATGATCGTTCGTTGTGCAGGTCTCTCATGCAGCCCAAGGTAGCCTTGCGTACATTGCACAAGGTCTCGATCGCGAGGTTGTGGCTTCGCTGAGCGTCATCGTCATCATTCCACGCAGCAGTGGACGCAGCAGCCTGGTGGCTGTGATCAACCGCTACTGCCGCGCCGTCCTCCGATGTGCGTTGCCTACGTGTGCGCACATCGCCTGTATGTGAGCATCCCGACCATTACTCACCTGGGTTCGGAGGTTGAGTGCGAGAGATACCGCTTGCGAGACGGCTGTTCCATAGCTCTGGATTAATGGGTCGCGATGCAGCACAGCAGCAGCAGGTGCGCGAGCGATGCAGCAGCGAAGTGAAGGCCTTCCTGAGTCCGCGCATCTCGCAACTCCCATCGCGCATCTCGGCCATCAGTCGGCCCCTTGATTACGCCCGCCAAGTAGATGGCTGAACCCACTATGCCTCATGCGAGCGTAGACTCTGGTTCGATGCATACAAATACAGCTTCAATCGAAGAGAGGCGCTACATGGCTGCTCTCCCTACCTGCCACACGACTGCGGCCGCCACAATACCGTTACAGCCGTCGACGGCGCCGCTCGTGGCCTGTATCGTCATCGTCGTCCTCGTCGTCCTCGTCGCCATGGTCTTCCTCTTGCCCATCTCCTCTACGAGAGTTTGGAGCTGCTAAAGACTGGCGAGTAGTGTCCGTGACGGTGGCATCGGAGGCGTCCCGCTCGGACCGGCGTCGCTTGGCGCCTAGCAGCCGGCTGAGGAACATGCGTCGCTGCTCGACGCGCGACAGTGCCGCTGCCGCCGCCGCATCCTCCTCCTCCTCGCCCTCATCGTCATCGTCTTCCTCGTCGCCCTCGTTGTCGTCGTCCTCGTCGGCAAACTCGTCGCAGTAGCGGTCAAGGTCATCGTCGAGCTCGTCGTCGTCGTCGTCGTCGTCGTCGTCACCGTCCTCGTCGTCGTCGTCGTCGTCGTCGTCGTCGTCAAAATTGTGCGAGCCGCCCTCGTGATTCTCGCCACAGGAGCATTCGCCTCCCGTGTCACCACGAGGTGGGCTCCTATCTGTCCAAAGATGCAGCCCAAGATCGCCATCGCTGTCACTGTCGTCGCCGCTGTCGCTGTCGTCGATGGCGAGCAATTCCTGGCGAGCGTGATGCTCGTCATCGTCATTGCGACGGCTGGCTGGCATGGCGATGAAGCCCATTCGAGTCAAGGCAGACATTGCTGCGCTGCCACTGTGCGTATTGCCCGAGGAGAGTCGATCAGAGGCAGCGCGCTCGAGCACTCGTTCGATGGCACGCCCGCTGAGACGCGCCAGCGCCGACGGCCGCGCGAACGTTGGCGCTCCCGTTGCTCCGCTCACGTTGCGGCGTGGCTCAGCTGCCTCATGGTGCTCGATTGCACGGCCACTGGCATCTGCATCGTCTTCATCATCCTCGTCGTCGTCGTCGTCGTCATCTTCGCCGTGGTCATAGTGGTCCTCGAGGAAGAGTACGTCGTCCTCAATGTCCGACTCATCGTCGAGGCCGATAGAACGAGAAGCCAGCAGCTCGTCGAACGGCACCAGTAGCTTAGAGAGCGCCGGTATCGATGATTGGTCGCGTGCGGTTGACGACGAGCGCGCTGCCGCTGCTGCTTCGACCTCGGAGCGTGAGCCAACAGGCGTGTCGGCTGCGAGTATGTGGCTGCGTGGGAGAGCGAAACCTCTCGCGGCTGCATCGCGCGGTGCATTACGGTGCCGCGTCAGTACAGCGTCCATCGATGGACAGCACTGCAAGGGGCGCGGGCATGGCGGGCGAGTGCTGGCAGTAGGCACGCACCGATGCTTCGAGTCGAGCTGAGCGTGAGCCACGGCGGCAGCGTGGTCGATGCCGCAGTGCCGGGCGCGCTCGAGCCGCCGTGCAATTCGGCCACAGCTCGATCCAACGAGAACATGGGCGGTCGTAGCCCCCTCACATGACTGCCAGCAAGGTCGCGAGACGCTTGACGTTGCATCAGCCGCAGCTGCGAGACCGGCACACCGATCTTGATGCCGCTGCCGCCATGATCGTGCTCGTGCTCGTGCTCGACCTCGATGCCGTCGTGCCACCGGCTTCTACGGATGCTGATCACTGGCTTCTGGACACCCTGCACGATCAATATCACAGCCAGCGATCAGTCTGTGGCGTGTCGAGAGTGTGCAGATGCCAGCACGTCAGCGTACAAGTCGCCGGATCGGCACCTCGATACGCGAGATGCGCACCGGCACCTCACGCGGATGCTCCTCGGGCATTTGGGCGCTGGACGCTACCGCGCTCTCTGCCACGACCTCGCTCGAGCACTACGTGTAGCACCAGAGTACACTCACTCACTCACTCTCTGCCTCGCTACGAGTGGCCGTCGGGAGTCAGGAGCGGTGCGGTGGCGTGGGCACTCTCCTCCTGCGAGCTGCGTGCCGGAGCGAGCGAGAACAGAAATGGAGGCCGCCGACCGCCGCTGTCGCATCGGTGTGCGGCGCACGATGGGTGCGTCGAGAGAAGGGATATAGATATAGCTGGCTTCATATGAAGGCTTGTAGCTATGAACGACAATGTGGTGGTGGGTGGTGGTGGGTGGTGGCACTTGACTCGCTCGGCTGCTTGAGGGTGGTGCCGAGGTTGTGGCTATGTGGCAATACAATCAACTCGCTTCTCGACAACGGGCGGACTATCTATCTATCTATCGTGGTACTGTTATCTTTGATAATCTATCTACTACTTCTGCTTCTACAACTACTGCTGCTGCTCCTATTATCACTCTCGAGGATCTACCGGCTGGGTATTGGTGAACACGATGCAGAGTTCGAAGCAGGAGGGAGGAGGAGGGCGGTGTCGCTGCCTGGCATCCTCATACCATACACTCCCTCCCGGGTTCTGGCGGGTGCAGCTCACTGGCTAGTGCTGCTGCTTGAACAGCCACTCCTTGAAGCGCAATGCAGCGGCTTCGAGCGATTCGATGTGATCCAGTCGGTCGATGAAGGCGAACGGCAGCGATGCGACGCCGTCACGGGCGCACGCGATCGCCAGCGACGCAGACACCACGGCGTCGGTCTCGCCGCCGAACAGCACCGCGTGACGCAGCAACTCGGCAGGAGCACCGCGGTACCACTTGAGCAGGTACAAAATGGCGCCGACACTTCGCATGGCATCGCCAGTCAGCACCGGCAGGCCGTCCTTGCTGCCGCACACGAGCGAGAAGTTGACGCCCATGCGCTCGTCGCCGTAGTAGTCGCCGAGCGAGTCGATGTCGGTCAGGAACTGAGAGGTCTCCTCGTCGATCTCCATCACCTCTCCACGCATGCAGTGGCGAATGATCGACTCGGGGTGGCCGCAGTCAACAGCAAAGTACTTGGTCGCTCGCGCCAGAAGCAATCTATCATGATGATCGACGCGAGCACGCGTCAGTCGGTCGGTCGGTCGGTCGCGGTTCAAGTCGGTCGCACTCGGGCGACGCGGAGCAACCATCACTCAACGTACATGGCCGCATGTGCCTTTCGGTGCGGTTGTAGTGACTTGGCAAGGACCGACGATAGTTCTTGCAGTTCATCGTGACCCTGCGCCAGCAGGCGAGTCGCCTGAGTGAGTCGCAGCGCATGCGCGGCAGAGCGACAGATACGCGCTGGCGCACGAGCACGCGACACGCGACACGTACCAGGAATCCGATCGGCAACGCACCGAGCAACAACGAGCTATCAGGGCAGTCGACTTGCTGCTGCTCGTCGCGTAGTCGTTCGATCGACTCACCAGCACGCAGTCGCCTAGAGCGCGAGCGAGAGCTGGTTAGCAGCAGCAGCTCGATCGAGCACGCGAGATGCACGCTGCCGTCGTACTCGATGGTCGTACTGCCCGGCTGTACCGACGGCAAGTCGGCGCTTGCGTGTGCGCCAGCCACGCCTTGCAGGAACTCTCCTAGCGTATCAGGGTTCAAGCCCGCGACCCCACGCTGCTCCAGGCCTTGTGCCTACCCGACCGCAACACCATCTCTCGCAACTGAGCAGCAGCACGGAAGAGAGAGAGCGCGCCCATCGAAGCTCACAATAGACTGCCCGATAGCTGCACTAGGTAGGCAGCTTGATAGAGAGCTTGTATGACGTACGACAGCGAGCAGAGTCTCGGTCGGCAGCGACCACGAGCCAAGCTCCCGAGCGCTGACGCTCTCGTCCTCGACCGCGACGTACTTGTCGAACCTCACGTGCTCTGCAAGCCACTCTCGTGTCTGTACCACCAGCCACGTCGTATGCCCTCGTTAACCTCCCATCACAGAGCAGAATCGATACGCGATACA
>ERZ778023.3643-NODE-3643-length-14771-cov-6.973294_pt1 | contig 14771 bp, 17 predicted proteins | sample MGYA00375753_ERZ778023 | MGnify/ENA primary metagenome ERZ778023 (study PRJEB29350, sample SAMN05389822) | bioreactor metagenome | isolation source: Ammonium sulfate bioreactor | place: South Africa: University of Cape Town | collected 2014-04-04 ...
GTTAAGATTTTCTTTGAACAAGATGAGTGCTTACCTCACGGTGGCCCCACGAAGTGTTGACGTGATGAATCAGCACTTCCTACAAAGAACCAACCCAACTGAGCATTTGCTCTTTTGACGTTGTGGTTCGTCAACGGCTTCTCGAGGATGTGCCTCTTCAAGAACAACCCGTACCGGACGCCCACGGGGATGCTGTGGCGTTTCACCACCCCAAGACCTTCAATTCCTCCATTGGTGACGTTATTCTTTCTTTCGAAAAGCGCCTCGAGTCTTTTGCCGACCATCACAGGGTCCGAAGAAACTCATGGCCACCGGTTTGCCATGAAGGATTGGATTCCTTTGAGCCGATACCAATTGACTCTGCAACACTTGTTCCAACACCCAACCTCCCAGACTTGTGTGTAAATCAGTTCCGGAAGTTTTCATTTCTGTTAGTCATGTTTAACAAGACACACTGGACTAACAGCATTTTCTCCTCCACAGGAAACTTCACAGGGAGGTGAAGGTGGGTAGTTGAGAAAGGGGGGAGAGAGCACTGACGAGGTGATGGTGCCGCTTGTTGGTGGCCAGGGTGAGGGCGTCTGAGTTGTTGTCGTTATCCCAGACGCGGGGATCGGCTCCCATCCGCAAGAGGTACCGCAACATTTCTTCCGGTCTTCCTTTCTTGGCGACAAGCATCAGAGCGGTCCTGCCTTTCTTCTCTGTGCGGCAGGCGTTGACATCCGCCTGGCCCTCCTCGACCAACGCCTTGACCGCACCGAGCGGGGCCCACCTCACAGCGCTCAGCAACCCTTCGGTCAGGAGGGCATGCGAATCCTCTCCCCTCATGAGAACGATCCTTCCGATGATGTCCCGCAGAAGGTCCAAGGCCGGGTTGCCTTCGTCGGGCGTGTCCTCGGAGGCGCTCGAGCCCGTCAGGGACCAGCTGCGCCAGTGGAGCTCTCTCATCGCTCTGAGGCATCCGATGAGCAGATAGCGCACATCCAGCTCGCAATCGCTGGCGCACCAAGGGAGAAGGGTGCGATAGATGGATGGGATCCTGCACACATCCCTGCAGTCGAACAGGTCGTACATCGTGCTGCGCAGCCCATACTCAGGACGGCCTTCTCCTCGCCCAACGAGGTCAAGAAGGGGCTGCAACGAGTCGGCACGTCCTCCCCTTACCGCCACGCGGATGCAAAGCCCGTTCAACGGTATGCCCAGGGCAACCATCTGCGTGATGAGCTCTATCGGGAAGCCAAAGCAGATGACCTCCATAAGGAGTGGACCCGCACCTGGCTAGCCTTCCCGAGCCAGCTCCGGACCGAATGCGTGCACCGCAGAAGCCAGCAGGCCTGCTTTCCCGGGACCCGTCAAGGTGAAATCGTCAAGACGTGGTGTGGCTCGATAACGATGCGTCAGATATTCAAACACTTCGATGGTGTTAGCATAGGCGAGATAATGAGATGGCAGCTTGCCTCCGGGGCCCTAGAGAGAGGGGGGGAGGGGAGTGAGACCATCCATGTTCCGGGGGGGGGGGAAGGGTTTTAGCTTGTGAACTAGGGTGTCCCAAAAATACGAGAGACTCACCTGGTCCAAGGCCACCAAGCTATCGATCGCGTCAAGGTTTGCGCCAACAACCGCCACCGCATGCGCCCATCTCGATCCCTTGGTTAAAGGAGGGGGTTCCTGGCGAATCATATGCTGCAGCCCCATGGCAGCAGGCCAGATGGTGTAGGCTGGGTCGACGTGCGAGTCAAAGGGTATCCGCGAACAAAATTTGGCCCTCTCCTTCCATGATAACGAGAGGAAAGGCGCAGTCCCGAAGGTGGCATGGAACACTTGCTTCCAAAGGCTTTCTCCGCAGATGGCCTTCCAGCTCTGGCACACCCCCGACAGCTGTCCAAAGGTGCGCAGAGGCAGCTTGAGGAAGATCATTCCCTGATGCGCCCGTTGTGGGTGGGTCACTCAAGGAGGGGGGGGGAAGAGGGAGGGAGAGAGATACATACCATTATCTCGGGAGGAAGGGACAGGAGGATGTCCGCTTCGGTCATCGCTGGTTTGCCAGCGCGTCGCCTCTTGGAAGCATGCAGCTGTTGGGTCCTCCTTCCATCCGAGCCTTTGCGCCTGCGTTTCTTTCTTCCGTTCTTTGGGGATGGTTCTTCGCCGTCATCGTTGCCGGTGGGCTGAGGAGAGACCAGGTGGGGAAGGACGACCGAAAAGGATACACGACCGCCCCAGGATAGGGAGACCGCGAGGGTCAGAGTTGCGCCGCCATCTTCGGTGTTGGTGGTGCTGACGGCGGCCTCAATTTGGTGCCCAGCCAGGAGGAGGGTGCCCTTCGACGCAGCGTCACCGTCTTCCATGTTGTTGTTCGCAAACCAAAAAAAAAAAAACTGTCGGGGGCTACCTTCTCTTAATTTCTGCGAAGATGAGCTGCCGGGATGGACGGTTCCTTGCGGAAGCCTGCGCTATTGGTTTGTTATCCAAAAAGGTAATCAGGTCCCAAATCCCAGCCATTGGGCTTGTGGGCGGGGGGTCGTTTAGTACTCACTCTGGAAATACTTTGTGGCAGAGTTTGCTAAGCTATATTGGTCCGGATCGAAGGCAGGTACAAGAAAGTAACACGCTTAAATCTATCCAGCTGTTGGAACGTACCCGGCAAAGCCAATGGTTTATGAGGCCATTCAAGTGAACTGGTCCGAACCCGCGACAACTCACGCCACCCCCTTCGCCCAAGACTCAGAACAAACCTTGGCGATCCTTCCAGGAGAATGCCGGAGCCACGAAGGCGAGAGGCGACTTGCCACTCCTCACATAGAGAGAGGGGGGGGAAAAGGGGCCCCCTATGCAAACCCGGGCCCCCTTTCTTTTGGCCAAAACGTTTCCCAACCCCCCCCCCCCCCAACAAGGTATCATTACCCGACACAACAGAAACTCTTGACGCCTCCGAGGTCGATGTGCCATGACTGAGAAATTTACAGATGGACGAGGCGATTGTGGTATTCTCCTCCTCCTTGTCTAGACCCTCGTGCCTCCTCTTCCGTCGCAGGAGTTTTTTCCGGGCAGCCCTCTCCCCGAGTTCCTTCACACCGCTTTCGGTCGGCTGCGCGCTGTGTAGACGGGAAAATGTGCGTAGAACGTATTGTGTAGCTGTAGTGTGTTGTAAATGTCAAGCGAATAGATTTATTGTAAGATTCACTCATAATATAGTAGAATATGTATCAGACCGTGACATATTCAAAGCCGTGACTTCAGTCACACGTGAGTTAGTGATAGCGTGACTGGTTAACACGCGGTCCTTCCCCTGAGAGGGAATCTCGAGCTGCAAGGCGATCCTTCTCGCTTTCCCGCTGTTCGAAGGAGCGGGACAAATAACTTGCACAAATGACGGACGGTCCGGCACCCGGAGGCAGCACGCATACCTCCAGCTTGAAATTCTTGGATCCTCTTTACTTAACCTGCGCCTGGGACGTCCTTTGGGCCATTATTTTTCTTGGGACAAAAAAAGAGAGGGTGGGGATGTGACTGCCTTTCGATATTAGTGAGGCAACTATACCTACTTTTCTCCATGAACAAATCTGTAACTCAACCTTGTGGTTGCATCGTATCTTGGTGGCTCCACAGATCATTTTACACGTTTGTCTCGGAACAATATCCGCGATTCATCTCCCAAAGCGAAGATCTCGCCCCCAACAGGCAGCAGCTTGGTGTTTGCCCCCTCTCGAGATGGGACATACAACAGAGTCTTTTGCCCCTCCCCCCTTTCTCTCAAATGAGGGAGCTAAAGGCCTAACCCTGGGCACAACACGTCATGACTTCTTATTTTCGGGTGGCGCGTGGCAATCAACTGTCAAATTGGGAGAAAAATTCTGGCAACATCCTTGAAATTACGGACACCCCGACAGGACAGGACACCCTGTTTCGGGGGGCTTGGGGGAAAAAAAAAACCTTGGGGTCTTAGCGAATTTTTTTTTTTTTTTTCGGTCTCATTCTGGGGATTTTACTTTTGTTTGGTGAGCCTCCCGCATGCAGCAGGCGACCAAGGTTCCCTTGTTTAATGCGGCAAATGTCACAGACTACGTCTTCCAAGCGAAGTTGCAACCGAGGTAGTTCGGAAAGGGCTCGAACTGCAGAACGACTTTTCCGACGCGACTCGACGGTTTGATGCAACAACAACAACAACGGAACCGAGTCATCGCGAACGCAACTGCTCATAGGGCACATAAGAAGGACCGCCATTATGATGTATCTGTTGAGGTAGCACCACAAAAAAAAAAAAAAAAAAAAATCCCCACCGAGGCTACTGTTTTTTGCTAGAGGCAAGTGCAAGCTCTTCCTCCTTCTTTCCTTCAATTTACTACAACCGCAATTCCGCACAAACATCCACACAAACACAACAACCGCAAACCAAGAAGCGGTATCATCTTCTTCCCTCTGATTCCTTTTTCCATCTAATTTAAATGCGCCACCTCCAACTTTCACATTCGAGGCGTGCATACATTGGACAACCCAGGAAAAAAAAAAAAAAAAAGTTTGTGCACACATATTCAAGATACTTGTTCACAATGTAAATAAATATATTAATTCCGCAATCCACCTTTTCTTAGGGTTCCTTTGGCCTTGAGGATACGGTACTCCTTTATCTTGCCAAACACATCCTCTAGCACTGCACGTATAGCGTCACTAATGGATCTTGACTTCAGCGTCGTGGTGGTTGTGCAACGAGTCTCCTTTGCCCCAGTCGTGGAGACGGTATGATGAAGACCCCCCCCCCATCAGGAATGCCTCCTTGGGTTTGCTTGTGTTCGTCTGCTGGTAAACTTCACTCCCACCATCCAAAAAAAAAAAAAAAAAAAAAGAGGTCTCCAGCTGCAAGAGGGGGGGAAAAAAACGAAGGGAAAAGGCTTTGGTCACTGACTACCACATCACCTTATGTCAAGCGGCGGCGGTACAGACATGAGAGATGAACCCATCGAAGGCGCAAGAGAGAGAGCAGACTTCGCTGCTCCCAACGAAGGCGCGTGTGCATCGAGTCCCAGGCTTGTTGACTCGGCGTCAGGAATTTCCATCGCCCTTGAAGTGGGGGTATGGAAAGATTACGTCCCCTCGGTATCCTTTGTCCGCAAACAAACACTCTCTCCCCAGGCTGCAGCCATGTGACCAAGCGATGTCGCGAATTGAACTCGCAAAGCCTCCACATCTCCCCACGGCGATGATCCCGAAAAAAGGCTGGCCACCATCCCACACTTTAAGACATGGCGCTCACACTTGGTACAATAGCACTCGCCTTGCTGACAAGAGACATGGCTCACAATTGCCTTCCATACCCACTTGCGGGATGTGTCTCGCATCATACCAAAGAAATTTGCGGCAGCAAGATCCTCCGTTGGATGCAACTCGAAGAAAATAGAGTGGCCGTAAAAGGTGAAGCGGCTTTATTTCCACTGTTGCGGCTGCTTTCGCAACTAATCCCCATATGCCCGGAGTGAGCCTTTATTACTCGATCTCTGCAAGTACAATCCACGCATACACTCCGCCACCAGCTGCTCTCCATCTACAGACAACAAAAACCGAGTTTGGAACAACATCTCGGAAAGAGTGAAAGACACCTAGCGGCAGAGCGAATAGCAGTCGGTAACAATAACTTTCAAACGAATAAAAACAGAGAAACTGTATCTCCGTGTCAGTGTGCGGAGAAACCCGATATCCCCATGAAGTCTCGTGTTCAGAAATTGCGTGGGGAAGGCTGTATTCCCGTGCGGATTGGGCACGAATTTACGCCTCGAGCTGCATTCGGGATAGCTGACCTGAATGGTCTTGGAAGATCACCATCATCCCCAATGCGGTGGCCTTGCAGAGAAGACAATTCAGATGACCACAGACATCCTGGCATGCTCATGAGAATCAAGAAAGATTGACCCCTATCTACCATCTGCACTGGCGGCACATCGAACAGCTCCCCAGGCATTGACTGGAGATCCATTCTAAGTTTCAGATCGATCAAATCCGCTAGGATGAACACCTATTGGGCTCAAAGGGGGGGGAAGTCTTCGAGCTCGGGAGATCTCGCGGTGTTGGGTCCAGCGAAGAAGAAGGGCCACCGCAAAGATATCGCAGAAGTGCAAACGCCTAACCCAGAACACCAAGAGGGCGACCTCGATTGGGTGGGTTTGGACTAGTCATTCGGTGGTCGAAGTGTTCTCTGATAAGAGAACCCCAGGTCGTTCTGGAAGGATCCCTTCATTGTTATCAACAGAGAGGGCAGAACAACTACCTCTTGATTAACTCAAGGGTATCCAGAGAAGGCATCGAAATCACGGAAATCTATCTCAAGCGCCCCAGATATTGAAGTTCTGAAAAGGGGGCATCCCCACTAAAAGTTTAGATACAAATTTACCACCAAGCAGAAAATCCAACATTCTCACCAAATGAAAGATAGCGCCTAGCCCACTCCACGCGGCACAAGTGGCCTTGCTTTTGTTGATGCCTTAACCCAAGGGGCAAAAAGCATGTCGAAAATTTTGAGCTGCTCAATCCAGACTTGGAAGATAGCAATAGCAATGCTCTAGAGGACGAGATGGTTCCCACTCTGCAGAGTGGGAGAGCCTTTTCGTCAAGGTCTGGAATTTACGGAGGGGATTACAGCGGGAAGCAGAAGTTCCGCAAGCCGAGGTAATATCACCACATGGTTGACCTGCATGCACAGGGATGGAATCCCGTTAGAGGAACAGATTCCGATTGATGAGTAGAGGTAGAAGCTAAGTAGAAGCTTATTTTTTGGAGTTAGAAGGGAATAGAGGTAGATCACACGGCTCTCCCACACCACGCCACTGTTCATCTTTGACACCCCAATACAAAACCCCAAGCTTGATGCAAACGCCGACTTGTGCTCAGAAAAATACCGGAGCATTCTCATAGAGCAACTCGGTAGGCAAGGATCCGCCTGCCTGCGCAACACAAAGTCGTACATCCATCCAACATGTTTATTTTATAACACAAAAACTTACAATAACACCAAGTAACAAGGAAGATAACAAATATACTACTCCTAAGAGGTAACCAGGAGTCTATAGCCGGGCACCTTGGTCACCCACTCCCTTGTGAACGAGTTCACATCGTTGCTGATCGCATCGCTGCTGCTGCTCAGCGTGACAATCGCCATCACCGACAACATCCGCAGGAAGAGATTGACCGCTGGGACGTAATGCTTCCACCTCACCAGAAACTGCTTCGGCATCGGGTGCGGTGTTGCCAAGGGGTTCCATTGGAGCGTTGTTGTTGTTGCCATCATGAAGGAAACCCGTCCTCCGCCCTGCTGACTGTCCAGAGCATGGAAGGATACCCAGGCTGTCGAATTCTCGCTCTATCCTTCTGTCCTCCGCCTCCCTCAGCCACTCTGCCATCAACCCTGGACGATTGGTGACGGAAGCGAGCCTTTGCGCTCGAAAAGCAAGCAGCTTGTCCCGGGTGTCTTGCTCAAAGGCGAGCCATGAATCCGCCGAATCCGTGAGCCCGGTCTGTCGCAAGAATCGCGTGTATTCTTTCTCCCCAACATCTTCTTCCTTCTCTGTCTCCTTCTCCTTCTCCTTGTCTTTCTCCTTTCCTATGTCTCCCTGCATGGCGTCTCTTGCTCCCTGTGGGCTTATGGCCTTTGCCCCGGTTGTCCTCACGGGAAGAAATTCCTGCTGACTTGTGCGCACAGGCTCCTCGTCGCTGTTATCAGCATCCTCGCTCCCTGCCGGTGAGGGCCCGTCGTGTTCCTCCTCGATGCGGAAACGCTTGACAGGGTGCTGGTGGACCTCGTCGGGTTCATCTGCCGTTCTTCGCTTGTCCCCGTGGCAAGATTTCTCTTCGTAGGGCACGCACAGGAGCTTGGCGATCTCCTCCGGCGGGGAGAAGCAGAGGTAGCTCTTTTTCCCTTTCACATCGAATAGGCGCCCGCCCTGGGACTCCTTCCAGGTGACATCCCTTCTCTTCGCGTTGGGGTCTCTGAGGTAGGGCCTCAGGCCCTGAAGCAGTTCCGCCTCGAGCATGCTCTTGAGCTCCGCCACATCGCGCTGCATCTGCTCGTACACCTGCAAAGACTGCACCTCGCTCACCCAAGCATACTTCCTTGTTTTCTTGGTGCGCCCTCTACTGTCCCGCCATCGTACGCCCTCGTTCAGGCCCGGCCAGTTGTCGTTCAAGAGTCTCGGTGCGAGTATGAAACCCCTATCGAGGCACTTGCCCAAGAAGATCTTGATGGGATCGAAGGGGCGCATCTCCTCCTCTATGGTCCTCAGCGCCCTCTCCCTCTCCTCCTTAGGCAATGCTCCCCTCCCGAATCCCGAAAGATCCACCGTCGTGATCAGCCGGAACAGATAGGCCCGCAGGCCCAACCAGTCGTCGTCCTTGATGGACCGGTGCAGCTCAATGAAGTACTCGTCCTCCCCCACCTTCTCGTCCGAGAAGTGCACGGTTGCCACGCGCCTGCCCTTCAGGTCCATCTGGAACCAGGACAGCATATCGACTGCGGCCGCGACGTGGACGTAACTGTCCACGTACTCGACGTCCTTGCGCATCTCCCTCACCCTCAGGGCTCGGTTGTGGTCGGTGATGAGCCCCTTCAGCTTCCCCTCCTCCTTGCTGCCCCGCTTGACCTTGGCCTCGTTTATGAACAGGAGGGATGCGTCCTTGGCGGTGCCGGTGTAGTTCCCCACCACATCCCTGAGGTCGCCCACGTAGCGGTAGTGGATGCCGAAGATGGGGCCGAATATCTCCATGAAGCCGCTCTTCCCGCAACCCTGGGAGCCCACCAGCAGGAGCATGGTGTGGAGGGGCTCCCACGGGCGCAGGTAGACGTGGGCGAACCACTTCTTCACGTAGGCCTCCCTGTCGGGGTCGCCCCTGCATGCGATCTGCGTCACGTGGAAGTCCAGCACGTCGGCCCGCTTGACAGCCGCGTCCGACCGCAGCTCGTCGGCCATGGCCTGCAGCTCCAGAGGGAGCCACCGGAAGTGGGTGAAGCTGTTCAGGGTGCGCGCCCCGGGGGAGTAGTGGACGTAACGTGGCTGCCCGATGTTCCTTGGGCTCAGGCCGACGTTGGCTGACGGGGTCCCGGGAAGGGAGAAGGCCGAGGCCGCAGCGTACAACGCCTCCGGATGAGGATCAAAGACCACCCGATCGAACCTGCGGGTCCACTCCGAACTGTTCAACACGGTGTAGACCGGTATCTTCTTGAAGGGGTAGACCTGCCATTGCTTGGCATCGCCCAATTGTTGACCTCCCAGTTCGCCTTCTCCTCCTCCTTCTTCTTCCAATTCCTCGTCCTCTTCGGAGCCCTCCGATGCCGTGGCGTGGGAGCCATCGCCTTTCTTCTTCTTTCCCGCAGCCTTCTTCAATGCCGCCTTCCACTCGTCGAGGCTCATGGGGACCAGGACGTGGTAGGGGAAGCCATCCTTACTGTAGTGCCGAAGCTGGAGGAGACCGTCCAGGATCTCTCGCACCACCACCTCGGTCGGCGATCTCCGTGTGGTGAGGAGGCCTGCCCTGCCATCACCGAGCCACAGGCATATCTTGTCCATGATCTCTTGCCCCGTGAAGCCTTGTTCTATGAGCTGCAGGTTCTGCTCCATGAACTGCACCGCTTCGAAGCGGCGTCCCCTGTCCGTGTATGGGAAGGCCTTCACCTCCTGCATGATCCTCCGCATAGACGATCTTTTCGTGTCGATCCAGTACAGGAGCACCTCTTCTGGTGGGCCTTTGGGCTTGGATTCGTTCTCGTCTTTTTCTGGTTGTTGGTCGAGATCAAGAGAGGTAGGGCAGGCCTCCCCCGAGCTGGACTCAGGGGGATGTTCCATGTTCGGTTTTGTATTCCCTTGTGGTGGGGTCCGATGGCGGAAGGACGTGTGAATTTAATCTTTAGGTTCACAGGCGTGTCGCGCTTTGTTAGTTCTCTGTGTTTTACGACTGAAAAGCAGAGATCGAAGTCTGCCCTTTATCTGTGTCCCTTAACGAATCGACAGCCAATCGCTGGCACGGAAGACACGCTGCCGATCTCCTTTTTGGAGTTCAACCCATGAACCCATTAACATTAATTAAACTTTTCCACGCTTTTTCTCGGTAATCAAGAAGCCCAACCCCAGGCCGCGAAGACACCCCCATTTTCCCCTTTTTCGCTCTCTTCGATGCACGTGATAACCAAATTGTTTCCTCGGCATGACAAAGCGGTGTGTGTTTCATTTCCCCAACATCATGGGCACCATACCACAGGAAGATGAGAAGGCAATCGGTATGTGGTTGTGCCAGCGATTTACACTTTTTTTTTTTGGAAGGGGGGGGGTGGGTGTACGATTGATTGATCAATCCTTGCACATACACACAAAAAAAAAAAAAAAGTAAATCGCTGTCAGTTTGTTCCACACTTTCGATGTCTTTTTTTTTTTTTTTCTGACACGGAATTTCCCAAAAGATCGCATCTCCCACGAATTGATGCAAGAGCTTGCTCCAAGCCTTCTCGCACACCATCAGCACCTTGGGAGCCCATCTGCGTCGTCCCTCACAGAACCCGGTGGCGGTGCAGCCGTAAATTTTGACGGCCTCGCGAACACGCGTCAGTATTTTGGGCAACACGACTCGCGTATACCGTCGCCTTCGATTGCCACGCGATCGGAACAGGTGCATCAAGGATCCCTGTCGTTGATTCCGAAACAACGATTCATCGATGAATCGCCGCAAGTGTTCGAACTAAATCGACACCTGCAAAAAAAATTCGCACAAACACAACTGTCAACAGATCCATCGCCTGTACTGCAGCAACCGCTTGCACACCCTAAAAAACAACCGCCGCCGCTGTCGCTGCACCCATCTCCATCAAACAATCAATCAAACCACCACCAGCAACAATACAAATTCCATCATCATTCGGGAACGGTGCTCGGTTCGCCCACCACATGCACCCCATCAACATCGCGTAGCGCCGAGAAGAGCAAAGGAGGGAAGAAAAAGAACCCCCAGAAAGAGCGCGAAAAGGGTGCTAGAGCAAAGGAGAGAAGGCGGAAGGAGAAACAGATCATGGAGCTCGCTGAGCCAGGAAGCACGGTACCACCAACATCCCCCGCTTCTTTTGTTGTCTTGGGTGGGGGAGCAATCCACTCCTTTTAATTGGCTCCATCTCATCAACAGCGCGGACGATCCGTTACCAGAGTGGATTTTTGCAATTTCCTACGACGTGGCTTGGCGCCTGTGCTCCGTGTCAGTCGCCAACTCGAAATGGAATGTAAGTTGCACCTTGTGGAGACGCAACGCGAAGAGGCTCGCGCCGCACTGAAGAAAGCCTGTCGCCCCTTGTCCTTGCAGAGGTGCTTCCAGCACACGGAGGCGTTCTTTCAGCAGATCTCAAAGGAGGGAACCGCAAACGACGCCCTTGTGGACGGCATCGCGGACGGGTTGACTCGGTATGCAGAGGAGAGCATGAGCAGCGGTGCGGGCTGGCAGGAGACCGACATAGCAGCGATGGAGGTCGTCCGTTTCTTGCTGTCCGTTGCGGTCTGCTTCCCTGGTCAGCTCGAGCGGGTGCTGGAGAAGGAGGGGAGCGTCTCCTACCAGATCGGGGACCCGAAACCCTTCCGGCCTCCGGAACCGTATCCGGCGCTCCCACTGCCAGGCGTCTGGTGCTGCATTGCGAAGGCGGCCCCATGCGCTCCCGCAGGGGAAACGGATCCTCCGCGTCGGGGCGAGTGCTGCCTTCGCCTGCCCCGCTCCGCGGAGAGAGCTTCCGAGGAGCTGATGGTGGTGCGCACCCCAACTGACCTGTGCATCAGGTTGATCAGGGAGCCCTACTACGACGCAGAGCAGGCTGGCTCGTATGAGCCCATCGAACGGGAGCAAGACTGGTTCCCATGCTATGCACCGTCTGGTGGACCCGTCATCGGGCACGAGGGAAGGAGCGAAAGAGAAGCCACCATCATTAAACTTCCAAAGAGAGAAGGAGGGAAAGAGGACTCCGAGAAGGAGGAGGAAGAGGAAGCAGATTCTCCCGGGGAGGAGGAGAAATATTCTTCAGACAAACCGAAACGCGAGTATCGATTAAGAATCAGCCTGCCAATGGAGATTAGGCTCGCGCTGCCAAATTAGCTGACTTTGTCTTTTGTTTGCGGGTTGAATTGCAAAATGAAATCTGAGCTCAAAAACGCAGCAAAGTTCTCTGTTATTGTTTATTCGCTACGAGGACATACCAGCAAGTAAACCTGCACTGTATCACAACGCTTAAGGGATTAACAACCACTATCGAGCCTAAATTTGAGTAATTCAGCACAATGCAAATCATGATTGATTCATGTTATCCTTCTCAACAGTGCCATCCCCATGTTTTGCTGCCATAGTAAAGTCCTTCGTACAGCACTGCCGCCATTAGTACTTTTGTTCCCCCCGTACTCTTCTCCCCGAGTTAAAGTCTGTTGCCGGAGTCAGGCAAGAAGATCAAACTAGCTCGAACGCTATGCTTTGGCGGGCACCTGTTGCTGTCTTGCTGCAAACTTCGGCTCAATTCCCAGCTTCTTCTGCTTCTGTTCTCAAGGCGTTAGTGGAGAGCTTCGAGCGGACAAAGTCGGATCAGCGGTAATCACTCGGGTGAAGGAGCAAGGCACGTGCCTGATCCCGTAGATCGTCGGTTGAATAATTCTGTCATCTTCTAAGTCCAGACAGAAGTGAGTCACTGTATGATTTCCATCCTCATCTTGAAAAGAAAGACCACGGATGCTGAGAGACTCACAACCAACCAGGGAATCACTGCATAGCTCAAAGCCTTTGATGGATCCTCTCTATTGATGTATCATGTTAACGGAGTTAGATATGACCGTTACGTCTTAATAAACCTATCTGATTCTCGGCCCGCTCTCTCACACACACACAGCAGCTCCTCCGCTCAGCGCTTCTACTCTGCACCTCTGTCAACATATCACCCAAACGAGCCTGAGGCCATCCACGATGCTTCACTGACGAACCGCAATGGACTGATGACATCAAATTGTGTTCGAACAAACACGATCCACAAAACTCAACCACCCTTGTCGGTTAGAAGGAGAGCATTCATCGGCGAGGGCGTTTCTCCAGGGACACCCGTTTTCGTCTGCACCGAGAGGCAAAGAACGGCACGTATGGAGGAACGCAGAAGTTGTTTGAGGGAATTTTGAAGCAATTTTTTTCAAGACCACCGCATATCCATGCCTGCGCATCCAAACCTATGCTCGTCATTCGGAAGAGGACCTGATTTTTGATGAAGGCCCATAGCCATTTCTGTGGAAACAAGAAAAAAGGAGAGGAAGACCTTTTATTCAACCGCTTGACGTTGCCGGAGCTCGGCAGCGGATGGCTTCCGCCACAGCTCACTCCTTCAATAAAAGCTGCGGTCACGCGGCTTTCCCCTCGCCGCTGCCTCAGGCAGAAGCTCAGCCCACGTCCATAGAGCGCATCTCTCCGGCTCCCTTTTCCGGTCGAAGAGCAAGGGGCATGCGTAGTAATCGCAACGTCGGCCATGGCGCTTGCTGAACGTCGTCCTACGGGCAGCCGGATAGCCATGGAAGCAACGAAAATCGCCGCCTCCCCACTCCGACGGGCGCGCCGCTCCCCTACCCCTCGGTGAGGAGGAGGAATCGGTAGAGTCCCTCGCGAGGCGGTGGCGTTTCGAGGGACGAGTGGCGCTCTTTTCGGAGCCGTCATCACCATCATCGTCCGAGCTGCTGCTCCCATCCATCACGGGAGAGGCTGCGCGGGGCATTTCCTCCTTCTCCTGGCGGTCATTGTCATCGCCGGAGTCGGACTGCGGTGCGACATCCTTCTTGGCCGTCTTCTTCTTCCCTTCGTGCTTCCTCTTCTTCTCGGATTGTCTTTTCGGCCTCTCTTCCATCGGATCGCTTTGGGTGTTGGTTGTTGAGGACTTGCTGCTGTGTTTGTTGTCTGCCGTTGGAAAAATAACAAACTGAGCTACCAGCTGGGGTAAAGGGGGGGGGGTGGGTCTTCTTCGGATTGGCGGATCATCTCTCATTTCCAATTGGGCTCACCCACTCCGAAAGAGGACACCGTTGGGCCGTGCCATCTCATCTGATGAGCCACGCACCCTCTTCCTCCATCGAGCACCGAGGGTTCAGGACCAGATATGTACGCCCAACCTACCAGCCTCAACGACGCCGAGCGCATATTTGGTGCCATGGCGCTCTTGTCATCGTCGGAGACATCGGTTGCGAGGCACGGCTCGGTGGGGGGCACAAGCCAAATGGGTGACCTCGGTGGAGGACTCGTGGTTGTCGGTGCTTCCACTCGAACACCTTTTTGCCACACAAGGATCTCTCGACAACGGTGCTTCCCCTCATCCTGGCCGTTGCTAAAATGATGAAGGACGATGCGGCAGATCTCGTGCTACAACCTCGATTGGCTCTTGTTGGAGTACGAAGAGACCACGAGGGCGACGCCTACTCGGAGGGGGGAGGTCATGATACCCGGAGTGACAGAGGGCGATGCTCTGACCGAGGTCGATTCCGACTGCGAGTGCGAGGGGGTGATGGAGCCCGACTGCGAGGTCGAGACGGCGTACCCCATCTCCCCTTCCACCTGATGCCGTAAGAAAGCTGGCCAAAGAATGGAGCTCTCCTGCGAGTGTGGCGGGCGACACTCCCTTCTGCGACGACGGGTGATGTTTCCCGTCGATGGGTGTGTTCCATGAAGAGTTTCGTCAAACAAGACCTCATAGGAGATGCCCAAAGGAAGGAAGGTCCTCCTCGGTGGCGAGAGGAGGGAGATGTAGCCCATCTCGA
>ERZ778023.3646-NODE-3646-length-14740-cov-75.096016_pt1 | contig 14740 bp, 4 predicted proteins | sample MGYA00375753_ERZ778023 | MGnify/ENA primary metagenome ERZ778023 (study PRJEB29350, sample SAMN05389822) | bioreactor metagenome | isolation source: Ammonium sulfate bioreactor | place: South Africa: University of Cape Town | collected 2014-04-04 ...
CATCGTATCACTTAAATCCGTTGTGGTCATTTTAAGAGTGTGTTTCGACAATAATAATAGAAAAGAAAACATTTCAAACGGATGATTTCTTTTAATATCGAATGAAATCATTCCAAGGGGGAAAAAGCGGAAGTACGAGTGCTCACACTCCCATCGTACTCCCACGATACTCCCATGATACTCCCAAATACTTCCATGGTACTCCCAGGTACTCCCAGGTACTTCCACTGTACTTCTTGGAGTACAGAAGTAGATGAAGTATCGCTTTTTCCCCCTTGGTACTAACACTCCTCAAAAATGAAATCAATATTTATTTTTGCTAACAAGAAAAGTGTCCGATGAAGAATTGTCTCCACTTTTTGAAACAGATCTCGAACTTGCACCTTTACGTCTACCAACTGTTCTTCCACCTAATGCAGGTGATGCTGCTCGCATTGTTATACTTTCTCAGTCATTAACTTCATCTCTTCGAACACCAGTTCGATCTCGTGTTAATTCTAATACAAGTGAAATTCTTATTTGATCAGCAAAAGTCAGATATTGTACTCTTTTTGTATATAAACAAATAAAAAACGCACATACAACTGTAAAGAGATTAGGTATGAGAATTAGTTGCTTTCATCTAGATCTCTCTTATTCGATAATGATCTAACAGAGTACTTAACATCCTCACCCTCACCCTCAACAGCACTCGTAACATTGGACTATTTGGTTCTTACTGGCTTTTGTTTTCATTTAGTCTTCATATTACCAGTCATTCATATCATTGAATCTCTATCTCTATCAAGAAAAAACGAATACTCTAATGATCAATTTTCTCAACAATAGACTCCTAACTGACAACTCTTCATTTTCTTGGCAGTACTTTTTAGTTTATATTCATATTTCGTTATGTTTGTGTCGTGTAATATCATAAAATAAGCAGTAACTGATGATCTTTGTGAGACAATAAAAATATTTTATTTCATGAAAAAGAAAACAAGTGCTGAAAAGAGGTGTTACTTATTGTTCGTTTCTTTTTCTTTTTCTTGACGACTATCGAGGCCTAAGATTTTTGCATGGTTGTAAATGAATTGGCATGCCGTTCAAATCACAACAAATCGTTAAATCAGCTGTGTATCGGCTATTTCTTGAGTTTGTTTTCGGATTCGGCTAAAAAAATAATCTTATTTTTTATAAAATAAAAAATACTCGATATTTACTGGTGAAGTGACGTTGGTTATGGAAATCTCCTTTATTGTGACTTTATATTCAAGACCTCCGTCAGGCGCCGCGACTAATCTACATTGACCGGGATCAATACTAACATTAAAAAAGAAATCTGATATAATTCTTTTTTTTTTCAAAAAAACTTACAGAGCTTTCTCAAGTTTTTCTTGAAATTTATCAAGTGGCATTTGTATAATTGTGTTGGTTGGCACTGCATACCCCCTCCGATCTGTTTGTTTATTATTTGTTTCACTGGACTGCGATTCCTCATAGTCGTCATATTGGTCAATTTTCTCTTTCAGATGTTTTTTCGCAAAATCAGAATCCTTTAGTTCTGTAGTCGCGTTTAACATCCCGCTCAACAATTTCCTTTCTGTTTCACTGAGTTTTCCCAAGCTGGTTTCTAGAAACAAGAATGTTAAAAATTCTTTTTTTTTAAATAATCGTTCTCTCTTAAACATGGATACTGCCGAAATCCAATTAAGAACTTTAAGAAGCTAATTCTTTGTCAAATATGGAGATGTTGCTGCCAAAAGGTAACATCCAGTCGTAAGGGTTTAAATCAAGAAAAGGCGATTCTTCTTCTAGGTAATAAGATTTTATAATTTATAGTTGGGATTGATCAAAATAGATGTTGAAGAGAATGCTATGTTATTTGAAGCGTCGTATGCATTTGAAAAGTGTGAAATATTTCGTAAATACGTCAAAATTGATGAAAATAAAACAAAAATTCGCATAGTTTTAGTATTATATTTGCGAAATCCACTATAATCGCCACACTGTTATAGTCTAAATGAACATTCGCATTCAAACTATCAGATACATCTGTCGAAATAATGATAATTTCGATGGTTTGATTTTTTTCTCAGTGGAATACGACTTAATTTCACTTTATTTTCATCGATTTTGACTTACTTACGAAATATTTCACTTTTAAAATGCATACGATGATCCAAATAACATAGCATTCTCTTCAACGCCTATCTGGACCAAATCCAACTATAAGTTATAAAATTTTATTAAATAGAAGAGGAATCGCTTTTTTTCTCGATTTGAACCCTTACGACTGGATGGTGCCTTCGAGCAGCAACAAGTCTGTTTTCTATTGTATAGATACGTTGAATTATTCACTTTATTATCACGACTAATAATGAGTGTAGAGAAGAAAACCAACCAGTAATTACTCCTTTGATAGAATATGTAGATTGCTAGAAACCAAGGGGTTTAGACTCATAGACTGTTTTAGGTCATAATGGAGACTTTCATATTTGCTATTAAGAAAAGCTTTTTTAACAGTTCGAGTGTAAAGATTTGTGCTGAAATATATGCACTTAATTATGGAATACTATACGATTTCTCCGTGATCATTTTGAAATACAAGCTTCTGGATAAACGTCGAAACGCAAAAAGTCGAAAGTCGAAAGGCGAAAACTGGAAAAACGACGTTTCGTCTTAGCTTGTTATGGACATTGGTAGTTCAGGTTCGGGCTACCCTCATGCTTTCACTATGAACATCTTAAAAATCCTTAATCTTCACTCTCAACACCCTTACTTTTATCCTTAACTTTCTTTAGAATTTCGTCATGTATCTTTTTATGGTCTTCGGTCAATCCATCGCGTATTGTATTTTGTGCTGACTTTTTACCAGCTGCAAATAATAAACTATTCGCCTCTTGAGGATAACGTTCATATATCCACTTTTCTCCTTCGATTACTTTAGAATAATTTGGATTCGATTGAATATCATCAGCTAATTCATTACGAATAGTTTCTACCGATTTGTTAATGCCTCTTGTTTCTAAAATTTTACTAAGAACTCCGTAAAAACAATCATTTGGTTTTGATTCAATATCAATACGATTTCCTTGTTCATCAATATAATAAGCATGTCCAACTTGATCGACATTATTTGCATCTTTACTTCCTTTTTCAACATACACAACGACAACACCATTATCGATTTCTTCTTGGGTTCGTTCATAATTTTCATCGTCAACTACTTTTAAATTTGCACCATATTTGTCGGATGCTGCACTCATTTCAGCCATCGTAGCTGGTTTATTACCTCGAACACCATCAGCACGTTCTTGAACTTTTTTATCAGTTGATTTGCCATTTTGTGTTGTGTTCGAATTCTTGGCACGATAAGCTATTTCACATTGTGTATACGCAATGCCGTAATCTTTTGCATTGTAATTGATTTGTTCAGTAATTGTTCGATATTTTCCATAGTTTTTCATGAATGTTTTTTCTTCTTCTGTTAAATTTTCTTTATTTTTAAGTTCTTCAAACTTCTTTTTATCCTTATTCTGACTATCGGAATTTTGATCTTCATTGACCAAATATTTATGTTGAAGTTGATTTGAAAGATGATTTGTTACACTACTAACTGCTAATGTTGACCACGGTTGAATTAATTGTGATTCAATTATTTGTATTAATTGTTCAGCGATTTTGTCAGCAACAGATTTACTGATTATACTAAATGAATCATATTCAACTTGAGTGTATTTATCACAAAATGATTTCATATAATCGACGACATTTTTTTGATCGAATCCATCTAATTTACGTTTCAATTGGTTACATTCATCAGTAACATCATAATAAGATGAAAGTTTTAAATTATCGTTTTCATCGAGAATGTTCCAGGTTTTTAATACATTTACTGCATTTTGTGCATTTTCTTTGTCCATCTTCAAATTTCGATGTAAGATGAGAGTAAATGTCATTGTATTTTTATCGATTAATGTCAATTTCTTAATCAATTCTTCGTAAACATTATCAATCATCGTAAATAATGTATCTAAACCATTCAATGTACCAAGAATTCGAATTGTCATACTAATAGCACCACCATAATTTTGTGAAGTAGCCAAAATACCTTTGAGTAATGGTCCGCCAATTGAATCCCATTGTCGACGAGCAAAATCATGTCGTGGATTAACTGTATCAGCAACAATTTGATCGATTCGACATTGTAATGCTTTTGATTTCGTTTGCAAATCTAACGCATACATCTTTCGAAGTAAATATGTCATAGCTGGTTTAGCAAATTTCGCTCGAACTTTTGATTGAACTGATTCACATATTTGAGGTCGAATAAGATCGAACGAAAAACTTGCTAAATATTGTACACCACTATTGAGACCTTCTCGAACAAGAGCTTCGCCTGCTTTAACACCAGTATATTTGAATGCAAGACTTTTGAGATTTTTGCCTGTTTGAGCCATTGTTTGACCTACGGTTTTTGCGTTTGTTGCAAATTGTGTTCCGGCTTGTTCAAGTGCTTCTGTGCCCACGCCTTGAGCTAAATTTTTGATACCTTTTCCAGCATCTTTAAGTTTCGAATAACCCATCGAAACAGCTGAAATAATCAAACTAACAGCTTTTTGTTTGCAATAATCATTCCAACTAAATTGTCTATTACTAAATGCTCGATAAGCAGTAAACATATCGGCTAAACCTTCAGTAATTACGCCCATACCAACTGAAGCACCAAATCCAGTACAAATAAGAATACCACCAACTAAAATTTGAAGAGATCCCAATACAGCTACAGCAGTGACACTCCACCAAGGAATAAATCGTTTTTCATTAATTTCCAGCATATATTCGATACCTTTTGCAGTAAATTCATTTAATTCACCAATAGGCATCGAACTTTTTGTATATAATTCTGTAATATTTTTAACTTTATTTATTTGCATATTTTCTTGATCAAGTTTTGCTTCATTGACAATATACTCAACTTGATCATGTTTTAAATTTTGAAACGAAAGAGAAAACTCGATATTCTCTTTACGAAGAACCTCGACGATCATTTTTGATGTTGATTGATCTAATTGATTAAAATAAAAATTGGCTTGCCCATCAAGTCCTGTGATACTGTTGTAAAAGTCAATGCCAATAAATGAAATACCGAATGTTATTTCTTTGTTTTCATTTATAATGTTTTTGATTCGACTAACTCGTGAAGATTCAAACTTAATATAAAAATATGAATCCTCATTTTTAAGTTCATTGATTCGTTTCAATAATTCAGCTCGATCTACTTTTTCATAGAGTTTCTGTTCAGTACGGCAAACCTTTGCATTTCGTATCCATGTATTGCTATTAATCATCTTTGAGACTATTGATTTTGTCAAAACCATTGCGATATTGAATGAGTTAGCTTTAATCGAAGAAAGTTTGGCATTTGCACTTTCATGATCCAAACGATCAAAATCAACTTGAAGATTACCAATAGTACTATCTTTACGTTTGAAATATTTATTCAGTTCATTGATATTTGCATCTTTAATTATAATATCAAATCGAAGCGTATCATCAGTTCTTTTTTCAATCTCTCCAATAAGTTCATTCATTTGTTTGTTTTCCAACTTTTCGACTTTATTATCGATTTGTTTAATATGTAAGTCAACTTGATATGAACTGGTTAGACGAAGAGTATTGCAGAAGGTTCGTTCACTTTTAAGTTGAGCAATAGCTGATTCTTTTGATAGATCAAAATATTCTTTATTTTGATTGAATATAGTTTTTACTCGATCTAAGTCTGTTTGTTTCAATGTGATACATATATCATTATATGATGACGGTAATTTATGTTTTCCATATGAACTCTCGATAGTTTTTAAAGCTTGATCAATTGTACCACTATCTTCTCTTGTTGTTAAATCATTGAATGTTAAAGTATAAATTTTGTTATTATTTAATTCAATTGGCAGCCTTTTTTCAGCATTTCTTTCAAGTTCAAAATGATATTCAATTGTTTTCAAAATAGTATTCTTCAATTGTTTTTCAACGCCAACCAAATCAATAAGTCGTAATGATTTTTTGATAGCACTAATATTACTTTGAATACTATTAAGATAAGTACCTAAGATAGTTGTTTTTATCATGAATTGTTTGTAAAGTTCACTACCAGTAAATGTTGGTTGTTTTTGTTCTAAAATTAATTCCATAGCATTTAACATAGCCATTTCATTGGATAAAAGTTCCAATGATTTATTAAATGATTTCAGCGCTTTCTGTTTATAGTCGGTCTCCTGAATGATAAGTGAACACCAGGCAACACCAAAATGAGCTGCACCAAATCCACCATCATCTAATCCAGTAGCTTTTTCAAAATGGATCAAAGCCTCTTTAGCTTTCGAAGAGTCACGTATTGACCATTGATTGACAATAATATCATTCGCAATCACTATATGATAATATGCATTTTTAATAATTGTTCCTTGTTTATAATCTTTTCTTAAATTTTCAATCAATTTATTGCACTTGTTTTCAGCTTCATGTAATTGTATTTTGTTATCATCGATTTGTTTGAGAAACATTGCCCATTGTTCTTCAACAGCTGCAAGTATATTTGTTTCATAAACAGTTGGCATGGCAGTTTTGAATAATTCTACTGTCGTATTCAAAGCTGCTTTAAATAATCCTTGGCTACGTCGAATATCTTGACGAATTTCGTTATTTAAAAATTGTGAAAATTTTTTAAATAAATTATCTTTGGTTTCAATTAATTTCAACTCGTTCCGTTGGAATTCATCAAGATTCTTTGATTCGATTTCATCTCTTTGTCGTTTAACTTCTTTGGTATTGATATTTTTATAATCGATTAGATTCATTGCATTTAAAATCATCTGCCCTGTGCCTCGTTTACCTTGTCGAGCTGTTCGACCAAAAGCTTGATCTTCAACACGTTGATTATTTGGCATGAAAGTCACAATAACATGTAAACCACCGAATTCTTCTATTTCATCTGTACGAATATCTGTTCCTCGTCCAGCAAGATTTGTTGCAATGATAATTTCACCTGGTAAGATTTTTTCGACATGTTTCTCTTGATTCATATTATTCATTGTATACAATTTGACAGCTGATGATCGATGTTGAACTTTTAATAGTTCACCAAGTTGATTTGCATGAGCAATATTTTCACAAATAATCAAAATACCTCGATCTTTTTTCGTTTCAATCAACACAGTTGAACAAATCTGTTCAGCCCATTTGTTTTCATCTTGAGCAACGATCGGCTCTAATTCAAGGTATTGCTTTTGACGTAATGATGGAATATTAATTAAACCAACTTTATAGACTTGCTTTAGAACTTTTTTCGCCTTTTCTGAACCGAGTGTACCAGTTAGACCGTAAACAGTGGAATAATTCTTGATAAAACCAATGTTCGAAAGAAAATTAGTTGTTAATGTTTCTGAAGTCATTTTCAAATTGTGTTTAATTTGTAAAAATTGATGTAAACCATCACTCCAGTTCGTTGAACTTTGTACAATACCAGTACTAAAATAATCAACTGGTTTGATTTGACCTTCCTGTACGATATAATGAATATTTTCTTGATAGTTTAATGCTTCAATTGCATTAAAAATCCATTTAGGTTTTTGTGTTTCCTAGAATTGTTGATAATTCTTTGGAATTTCGATTTTTTTCTCTTCGGCTAACTTTGTTAAATAATCGTCTAAAGATTTTTTTAGATATTCATCTAAATCGCCGTTAATGACTTCTCCAATATCACTAATATCATTATTTTTCGAAACATGACTTTCTAAATCAGGTATTTTGATAAGATTATTATTATCATCGCAATATTCTAAAATGATTTTTCCATTTTCAAATCCAACTTTTCCATAAATCATGTACATTGTATTATTAAACATAATAAATCTTTCTTTAATGGTTAATAATTTTTGCCAGAGATAAACATAAACAAGTTGAAAGTAATCCATTCCAGCAGCTGTGGATGAAAGACGTGCAATTTTTGAACTATCATCAATGAGCATACTATCAACTTCATCAACAATAGCTATTTCACATTTGTTTTCACCAAGTGTACCCAACATACTGTAATGATGTCTTAATGAATCGAATTGAAATTGTGATACTTCACCATAGACAACATGAGCTTTATAACAATCCTTTCGACCATGTAAATAAACAGTTTTATCATTATTATCAGCACAATTTAATTCAAACATCTTGAATAATTTCTTCTTTTCATTACTATCTCGTTCGGCTAGAACAGGTGAACTTGTAATAACATGAACTTGCTTATTTTTCAATGCATGGATTATTGCTAATATGCATACAATGGTTGATTTGCCTTCGCCAGTAGCAACTTGTAATAATTTACCTCGAATATTCGATTCACTTTGTAGGGCTATTAGACTGCACAAGATTTGTGTGTCTGTCAAATGATAACCAGTAAATAGAAAATTAGCTTGTTTTATCACAGCAATTGCTTCTACATTACTAAAAGATTGAATGGATGACTTAACCTTTGCTGACCAATGGTTAATTTGTCTAATTCCCCATTGAGCTATTGGTAAATCAGAATATTCGATTGATAATTTCAAATCTTCTCGTTTAATTTCTGCTAATTCGTTGGGTAATTCGTTTCTTATATAATTGACTAAAGTTGGGTTATTGGCATTGATTTCTTCTAATTCAGTTAGTAATTCTGTTGAATTTTTGACTTTGCCTTTCAATTGAAAATTATTTTCAATAACTAATTTGTTCAATCCCATTAAGAGATTTATAAAATCATTCGATTCTTGAATTACTTGATTGCACTTCTTAGCTTGTGAAGATGATAAATTATATTGATTGAGAAGTTTTAATATGTTTACGAAATTTTTAATTTGTTGGTTTGAATGACTTGAATTAAACGAGTCAACAAGTTGATCAAGTTGATCAAATGTCCATTTCTTTTTCATTAAAGCATTGAAATTACTGATTAAATCACCTCGATAGTTGCCTTTTTCACTATTGGATTTTATTTTCTTACATAAATATGTGATTTCAAGTAAACTCTTCAATTGACTAATACTGAGATTTTGATAATTTAAACCGTTCAAGTCAACTTTTTTCTCCGAACAAAATCGAATAACATTTTCTAGTTGTCGTAAATTATCGATGTCTGATAAACATTTGAAAAGATTTTCAATGAACTTCATATTGAAAAGTGTGCAAATATTGATACAAAGTCGTTTCAAATAATTTGCATCGATATTTTTGTTTCTGAATTGCTGTTTTATCATTTCCATACACCAATCTTGTTTGAATGTCTTATAAGGAAATTCATGATTGTTCAAAATAAACATCACATCATCGTAAGGTCTCGTAGAGACGTATATAAATAAATCAATAATATCCGTAATCGATTTCAAATCTTCAACTTTCTGATTGATTAAACTTAACATTTTCACAGATTTTTGATACATGAAAGTCTCTTCGATGGTAAGCCACTTCGTGTAAAAATCATGTTTTTCTTTCTTTTCTACTTCGAAATGTTCGAATAAATTGGATATGATCAATTCTCTTATCCAATATTTGTGTTCATATTTTCCAAAGACATCAAAGTCAATAAATTCCAACGAAACAATAGTTTCTAATAAATCGAAATGCAAAGGAACTTTATCAATTTGTACACCAGCAGTCGAAAATTTTTCTGTTATCGAATGACACCAATTTTCAAATTCTTGAGATGGTTTATATTGAGCATTCTTACGAATTGAGTTTAGACCTTTGAATGAAAAATTTCGAACTAATGGATTTGGATGATCGAGATGATTTTCTAAGTATGTAATGCAGTTTTCTGACAAATAACATGTTTTCAATGCATAATAAATTGATTCTACAAGAACAGGCAAGAGTGATATTTCATTTTCGAGTTGAACTAATTGATCAAGAACTTCGGCAGCTTTTTGGCATTTTTTCTCTTTAATGATTCGACAGTAACAGGCCAAGGCAAGTTCGTTATTGTATACAGTTTGTTCAATAAGATAAACAAATGATGGATTATTGTAATAATTCGGATCGATTTCGATGAATATTTCGATTAATTTGTCGACAATTTTGATTTCTAGAATATTCGCTTTGATTTTTAGAATTTGAAATAGTTCGTTGATTTGTTGATCATTGAATTGAAATTGTGTTTTTAATTGTTTATAAAGATTAGTTTGAATGAATAGCCGTTCGATTTCTGCAGCTTTATCATTTCTTTGTTTTTCCAAAACAATTTCAGCAGCTCTTCTTTTCAAAGATTTTCCACTTCGATCGATATCTTCGAATAATTTTGAACAGGAATTCTTGATTTTATTCAAGCTCGTACTTTCATATAAAAGTACAAGACTTTCGATAAGATCATCAGTTATTCGATTTTTCGATTTTGATGAATCTAAAATCTCTAAAGCTGTTTCTTGCAATTCAATATCTTGATCAATGATAGTTTTTAATTGATTGTAATTTTGTTCTAATAAATCATTTCCATGATTTACATGTGTTCTTAGTTGATTTAATAGGTCACTATTTGATTGATAATTTAAATTAGCTAGTTCAATTTGACCTTTGTATTTGTTTATCAACTCGGAATTATTCTTCTCCATCGATATAAATAATGAATAAATTTCATCTTTTATTGTTGAATCACAATTTAAATCAGTAGCAATTGCTAGGACTGCATTGAATAAATTGGAATTAATCTTTACGAATCGAGATAAGATTCGTACAATGTTAATGCAGATTTTTTGCAGATGAATTTTATCCGAATTGAGTTCTTTGATTAAAATTTCTTGGATTTGGCTTTGATATTGACTGATATCGGTATAATGAGTTTCAATTAATGATCCAAGTGCACTCAAAAGTTCTTGTTTTAACATAAGATCTTTTTCCGATGAAATCTTATTCAAAATTTTTTGGATAATATTCTGAGATAATTTATCACCTTTTTGTGCCAAATAAACGAATATTGGAAGAATTTTATCTTCAATTGTTTGTCGATTCAAAGCGATTTCTAATTTTCGTAAAAGTTCATGCGATAATGTTTGATTATTCTTTGCAACATTTTCAAAAATATCGATTAAAATCAATTGATCACGATGAGGATCAAAATCTTCAATTAACTTATTTAATAAATCATATTGAATGATTTGTTTGTTTTTTGATATATTGTATAAGATTTGTAATGCATCTTCGCTTTTAGTTTCATTTTCTAATGCTTTGATTGTATCGATTGGTAATTGCATTCCATTGTTGGTTTGTTCTTTCATAAATTGAAAAATTGCTTTTTTATTCGTTGATCGAGGCAAAACAAAACCAGCTTTTGTTAATTCAGTTTTGTAGAATATATCCGAAGATAAATCTTGATTTTGTCGAGCTATTTCCAGTAATTTAAATGAATTGTATCGTCGACGAGCATTGATCGACATGTACAGATTATCAGCTAAAATTTGCAAGATTCTCATTGTCACTATTTGACCACCACGAATAATATTCTGAAAAATCAAGAGTGATTTTTCGAAATGTTCAGGGAAACCAAGTGCATTTTCCAAAGCTTGTACTGTATTTGATGGTATTGTATATTTATTTGTATAGACTTGAAGTATTTCAAGTACTTCAACAGTTTGATTTTCATTTAATGTTAAAATAGTGTCAAATAGAATGAACACATTGGAATCTTCGTATTGTTGTTTTGCTGCTTCGAGTTTGTATATTTGAAGTATATTCGAATTAATTTTATTGGCGTAATCAATCTCTCCAAGTTTCAAACTGCCACTAATAAATAATGAACTCAAATTATCCATAAGTATTGCACCAATTGGTTCAATACATTGAGATAATTTAACGAGACCATATGAATAAGCTAAAAGAATATAAACACTAACATCATAAACTTGATCGTTGAGAAAGTCTTTCATTTGATTAAGAACATCACTCTCTAATGACATATATTTCGAGATGTTATAGATACATTTTGATGAAATAATTTTAGTTTGTTTATCATCACTATTCAAAGCTGCCATTATATTATTAATAGTTTGATTCGTGATTTGAACTTGATTTTCAACTGATAGTAATAAGAGATTAGCTGTAAGTAAAGATATTGAATTACCATGTTGATTCTCTTCGGAACGTTGAGTAAAAGTCATATTTGAATCAGAATCTAATTGAGCAACATCGGTACTGCTCAATTTTGATGAAATTTTTTCCAAGTTTTTTTGATTTTCAATAAAATTCTCCTTTTTAATAACTCGATTCAATATAACAATGATATAATTCACTGAATTATCTCCGAAAGATTCCATATTATCAATTAATTTGTTGATTATTTCTCTTGATAATGGTTTCGCTTTTTCAGCAATTATCAATAGAGTTGTTAATACTGAATTAACAAGATCAGGAGTTAAATCACTGAAATTTATGATGAAATTAATTAATAAATCGAGATGTTTATCTTTCAAACTCTCATTTGTTTCATGTTCAAGATAAGTATTAATGATCTTTATTAGATCTTCTTTGATTTGTGTTTCATACATTTCATTAAATAATAAACCAATTAATTTCGAAAGTATTTCATCGGTAAACAGTTCTCGACTTCGATTTCGATCTTTTGCTTGATTATTAAGAAAATTAACAATCATTTCGATATTTGTGCTTGTTCCATGAACTAAAACATCGACATATGTTTGAAACGTTGCTTGATAGTCGAAATCATTATTTGAATCAGCTACACTCGTTATTTGAAACATTAATTTCGTAAATTTAGCATAGTTTTCTTCATGATTTCTTAAACATTCTTGAATTTTTTTCATTCGATCTTTAGTAAGTATTCGTTTATCTCGAATTGCACAATTATATATCGCATTTAAGCAATCCAATCGAATTTGATTGATTTCACTTTTAATTATATCAGTTATTTCGGCTCGATCGAACTGTTTTCGTTTGAGTTCAGTCGAATTCCATAACCGTCCTTGCTTGACGACAATTTCAACTGTTTTACTTGTAATTTTCTTAATAAAATTCACTGCTAAATCCGGTTCAGTTAATGCTATGAACTCATAATAACTATCGTACATTGAATTGGTTATTAAATCGCACATATCATCATTACAATGCAATGCAATCGAACTGAACGATTTCAAGTCAGTTACACTCTTCATTAGTTGATCGATAGCATTGTCATTTAATTGTTGTTTTTTCGATGCTCGAAGTAATATCGTAGCAATCATTCGATTAATAAAAAAAGAATAAACTTTTTGTTTTCTTCGTGCAACTAAAGGATTTTGCGGTGCAATCTTCGTATCAAAACAAACGTGCCAACCGAATAATTTGTTTGGTAAATAATTGTCTTTATCATCACTTTTCAATACTTGTCCTTGTACTACAACTAATGAATATAAATTCACAGATTCACCCCAAGTTGTTCGCCACCTCGATCGATCATCACCATTGGTATCATCGATTGTATCGATTTTTTCCAAAGTTATTTTCATATTTAACATTTTATTTCGATTTTTTAATGCATCAGATAAACTTAAGAACATCATTTTGGTCTCTTCGGATTCTTTGTTATTGCAAGTCGATTTCACTGTTTGAATTGTTTTAGTAACGACGAGTTTAGCTGGTTTTTTATTGCCTGCTGATTTAAATCGATGTTCAGTTTTGAGTTGATCTTGACGATCAGCAGTTTTATTGATTTCAAGACGAGCTAATAAATAAGTTTTGGCATCTTCGTTGAAATCACTTCGATTCAACACCAAACTACTCAATTCATCGACTAGTTCATTATTTAATGTTGATTTTTCAGTCATATATGCCAATATATAAACTAATTCGGTGTTGATACACTCGTTATGACATTGTTTTATCAAATTAATGATATCGGAATATCGAATTTCATTTGATAATTGTTCACTATTTCGGGTTAAATATTTTAATGATAAACAAAGGAAATAATTAATATTTCCATTCGAACTTTTCAAATGATCGATGAATTGCCGAAATAGATTTGCATGTATATTTTTCAATTCATCGAATGTTATTGTGAACTTTCGTATGTAATATGCCAATTTTTTGCATTGCTCCAAATGAAATAAACTTCCTCGCTCATAGAAACCTTTTAATTCATTGATGGCTGTTGTTTTATCGAATTCACATTCGACAGATCTTTTGAATCTATCAGATTCAAGTTTTTGAAATTTTCGTACTGCTAATGCAGTTCGTATGACTTTTCGAAGTCGTAAAGGTTCTTTCACTGGTTGATTTTCATTTTTCTCATTGTTTTTTACCACTGTTTTTAACAGTGCTTTGAATGTTCCGGAGTACATCAACGAACGTGTTGATTTTTTTCTTCAATAATAAAATCTAAAATTAAAATGAAAAACACGAAAATAACACACACACACACATATTCCTTGTTTCGATCGATTTTTTTCATGTGTTTATGAATTACGCATTTATATACGATAAACAACAAAATAGAAATAGTTGAAAATTTCCAACAAATCGAGCGGTTACGATATGTACATGCGGTATTCACTATGATAGTTGAATATTTTCATTCACGACGCAAAAAGATATATTCGTTTTCTCTCGTTCTTTTTCTCACTTGTGCATATTCACCATTAAATAATGTAAATATTTGGGAGTACCGTGGGAGAACGATGGGAGTACGATGGGAGTACGGTGGGAGTACGATGGAAGTACGGTGGGATTATGTGGGAGTACCATGGAA
>ERZ778023.3647-NODE-3647-length-14739-cov-4.231408_pt1 | contig 14739 bp, 18 predicted proteins | sample MGYA00375753_ERZ778023 | MGnify/ENA primary metagenome ERZ778023 (study PRJEB29350, sample SAMN05389822) | bioreactor metagenome | isolation source: Ammonium sulfate bioreactor | place: South Africa: University of Cape Town | collected 2014-04-04 ...
GGGTGGCCTCGCGCCTGTTTCAGCTTGGCGGATGGGTAAGCGGAACGAACGTGGTGGTCGAGATCGAGGCCGACATGACCGATGCTCGAAAGGCCAACACGCTCGACGAGGCGTCCTGCAATCCGGACGGCACCTACAACGGCGCTCGCGCGCTATCATGGCTCTCCGACGTGCTGACCGGCGGCAAGGGCATGAGCGAGGGCGAGGTTCGCGAGATGTTCGCAGATGCGAAGGCGAAGAGGGAAATCGTTGCGCCGCGATGAGCTCATATTGCGCTGCGGGATGGCCCCCTCGAAAGTTCGGCAGGCTGGGTGCCTAGACCGGTCCGGGCCAAAACTTCCACGCCGTCAAAATGGAGGCATTTTTGCATGGCCGGCCGAAAGCGCACGCCTGACCGCCTCAAAATAGTCGCCGGGACCGATCGTCCGGACCGCATGAACCCGACTGCACCAAAGCCGGCGACGGACTTGCCAGAGGCGCCGGAATGGCTCTCGACACGCGGCGCCGAGATATTCGAACAGCTCGTGACAATCATCGGTCCGATGGGAATTGGCTCAGCGACGGATACTGCAATGCTGGCGTTGGCGGCTTCACGATTGGAGGAGGTCGAGATCTGCACGGCCATGATCGAGGACGGCGGTCGGACCTTCGTGAGCAACATGACCTATGACGACGAGGGCCGGATCGTCAGCCAGCAGATCAAAGGTCACCCGGCCGTTGCGCAGCGGAGCGAGGCAATGCGGCATGCGCAGTCCCTGCTATCCGAATTCGGTCTGTCTCCGGCGGCGCGCTCCAAGGTCTCGGTGACCCCGCTCGATGACAAAAACCCGTTCGCTGCGCTCGCCGGCTGAGTTTCCGCATGTCGAGTCCGGCAATCATTACGCTCAGGATGTTGTCAGCGGTAAGATACCAGCCTGCAAATGGGTGATCCTGGCTTGCAAGCGGCATCTCGACGATCTGGCGGCTTCGAAGAAGGCAGAATACCCATATCGGTTTGATGCGAAGACGGCAGAGAAGTGGTGCAGGTTCCTTGAACTGCTGCCGCACACGAAAGGCGAATGGGCGCGCCGCGGCGAGAAGCTGAAGCTTGAGCCGTGGCAGTCCTTCAAGACGATCTGCCTGTTCGGCTGGCTCCGGAAGCAGGATGGGCTTCGGCGATTCCGCAAGGCACTGATCCTAGAGCCGAGAAAGAACGCGAAATCGACATGGGCGGCCGGCATCGGCCTCGGCATGATGTCGATCGATGGCGATCATGGGGCGGAGGTCTATTCGGGCGCTACGACAGAGAAACAGGCATGGGAGGTTTTCAAGCCGGCTCGGCTTATGGCGATGAAGACGCCGACCTTCGTGCAGCACTTCGGGGTGACGGTCGGCGCGAAGAATATTCATCGTCTGGCGGATGGGTCGAAGTTCGAGCCGTTGATCGGCGATCCGGGCGACGGTGCTTCTCCGTCATGCGCCATTGTCGACGAGTATCACGAGCATACGAGTGACCGGATGGTCGACACGATGGAAACGGGCATGGGCGCCCGTGAGCAGCCGCTGTTGCTCATCATCACGACGGCCGGGGACAATCTGTCCGGGCCGTGCTTCGCCGCGGTGCAGGACGCCGAAAAGGTGCTCGAAGGGGTCGTCCAGAATGATGAGCTTTTCGTTCTGATCTATACCGTCGACAAGGATGACGACTGGTCGAGCGACCTCGCTCTGAGGAAGGCGAACCCGAACTATGACGTCAGCGTCAAAGGCGAGTTCCTGCAGGCGCGCCAACGGGACGCGAAACAGAACGCCCGCAAGATCGGCGTATTCAAGACCAAGCACCTGAATATGTGGGTGCAGGCGCGCAATGCCTATTTCGATGTGCAGAAATGGCAGGCCGCAGCCAACCCGGACCTTCGTCTGGAGGATTTCATCGGTCGGCGCTGCATCATGGCGCTGGACCTGGCTTCAACCGTCGACGTTGCGGCGATGGAGCTGACGTTCGAGCACGAGGGCGGTTACGCTCGGTTCGGACGGTACTACTTGCCCGAGGCGACGATCGAGTTGCCGGAGAACCAGCACTATCGCGGTTGGCGCGACGCTCCGGAGCAGTGGATCACGCAGACCGACGGCGACATGATCGACTACGTCACCATTCGTGACGACATTCTCGGCCTTCGGGATCAGGGCTTCTTGATCGATGAAGTCGCCTTTGATCCGCACCAGGCTCACATGATGATGGCCGAGCTGCGGGACGAGGGTTTCCAGACGATTGAGGTCCGGCCGCTGGTGCTGAACTTTTCGCCGGCAATGAAGCAGATGGACGGTCTGATCCGGTCGATGAAGATTGCCCACAACGGCGACCCAGTATTTACGTGGATGCTGTCGAACGTGGTGGCGAAAGCTGACGCCAAGGATAACGTCTATCCCCGCAAGGATCGTGAGCAGAACAAGATCGATGGCCCAGTGGCGCACATGATGGCGCTGGCCCGATGGATGACCGGCGAGGTTGAAGGTCCTTCCGTCTACGAGACACGGGGCATTCTGGAGATAGAAGTTTGAGCACGGAACGGAACCGCAGACGAGTCGAAGATATTGCCGGCGTTCTTGGCGCCGCCTTTATCGTCGCCGGCGCCGGTATGATCTACCTGCCGGCCGGCCTGATCGTCTTTGGCGTCATGCTGTTTTCCGGTGCGATCCTGACGGCGAGGCGATCGTGAGCCTTTTCGCAAATATGTTCGGGCCGCTATATCAGCCGGCCGGTACGCTTTCTTCGCCCGGCGGGTGGCTGATGCGAGCCATCGGGGGCGGCAAGACGAGCGCCGGCGTGCCGGTGTCTGAATATACGGCCATGCGACTGCCGGTCGTTTATGCCTGCGTGAACCGTATCAGCAACCCGATCGCATGGTTCCCACTCAAGATGTACCGGGCAAAGCCCGGCGGTGGAAAGGAAGTTGTGACGCCTGGGCAACATCCATTTGCGGCGCGAATCGGGGTGCGGCCCAACGATCTGATGTCGTCGCGCACTGTGCGCAAGACGGCCCAGGCCCATGCGCTTCTGTGGGGCAATGGGTATATTGAGATTGAGCGCAATGGTCGCGGCCAGGGCGTGGGTCTCTATCCGCTGCAGCCCGACCGCACGCGGCCCGTGAAAGAGGACGGGGAATTCTTCTTCCGCTCGACGATCGACGGTCGCAATGTCCGTTTCGATCCGAACGATGTGATCCACATCATGGATCAGTCGCAGGATGGTTATTGGGGCATCTCGCAAATCGCCATGGCGCGCGAAGCCGTGTCCATGGGGCTCGCCATGGAGATGTTCGGTGCGAAGTTCTTCGCCAACGACGCCAAGACGGGAGATTTCCTCCTTCACACCGGCAAGTTGAGCCCGACTGCGAAACAAAACATCACCGGTAAGGATGGGGAGACAAAACGGAATCCGGACAATCCGGCCGCCGCCCTTGATGTGCAGGGCGGCCTTGACAATGCGCATCGGGTGAAGGTGCTCGAAGAGGGCATGAAGTTCGTCACGACGACGATCCCTCCCGAAGATGCGCAGTTCCTCGGCAGTCGTGAATTCCAGATCGCCGAGATCGCCCGGATTTTCGATGTGCCGCTCGTTTTGCTTCAGAGCCATGAGAAGACCACTTCGTGGGGCTCTGGCATTGAACAGCTGATGATCGGCTTCATTCGGCAAACGGTCGGCCCGTGGGTTGATGCATGGGAGCAGGAGCTGAACTGGAAACTCTTCACTGAGGAAGAGAAGGCGCAGGGCTACTACGTCAAATTCAACATGAATGCGCTGCTGCGTGGCGACATGGCCTCTCGCGCCGACTTCTATCAGAAGGTCTTCGCCGTTGGCGGCTTCTCACCGAACAAGATCCTCGAACTGGAAGACGAGGATGGCATTGGCGACATCGGCGACCATCATTTCGTGCCGGCAAACTTCGTCACTCTCGATAAAGCCACCGATCCGGAGTACCAGCCGGCGAGCGGTCCTCAGAACGACAATCCGCCGGCTCCGAAGCGCATGGCGCCGATCCAACCGGCAGAGGAAGCTGCATGAAATACGCCCATATCCTGCTAGCGGTCGCCTCGGAAATCTGGGCGATCGATCCGAACAAGATGGATCAGATCGTCGCGTTCCTGGCCCTGCAAGCGTCCGGCGAGAAGTTCACTGGCGAGGAGGTCGAGGCTCGTATCACGCGCCAGACGGAGACGAGCGTTCAGCGTCAGGAGGGCGTGGTGTCGATCCTGCCGCTCCGTGGCATCATCGCAAATCGGATGAATATGATGTCCGATATTTCCGGAGGAGCCAGTTCAGAGAAGTTCGGCAAGATGTTCGACGCCGCCGTTTCGGATAGCGGGGTCAAGGCCATTGTCCTCGATGTGGAAAGCCCTGGCGGTGTCGTCTTCGGGGCCGACGAGTTGTCGAGCAAAATATTCGCGGCACGCGGCACCAAGCCGATCATCGCCCATGTGAACGGGTATGCGGCTAGCGCCGCCTACTGGATCGCTTCAGCTGCAGATGAAATGGTGGTCACGCCATCCGGAGAGGTTGGCTCTATCGGCGTCGTCGGCGTCCATGACGACATCAGCGCAGCGCTGGAAAAGCTCGGCGTCAAGAAGACCGTCCAGTCGGCAGGCAAGTTCAAGACCGAGGGTAGCCAGTTCGGACCGCTCAGTGAGGAAGCGCTTGCCCATCGGCAGGCGCAGATTGACGCTTACTACGACAAGTTCGTCCGCGCCGTGGCTCGCAACCGCAATGTTTCGTTGACTGCGGTGAAGGACGGCTTCGGGCAGGGCCGTATGGTCATGGCCGATGCTGCCGTGGCCGAAGGCATGGCCGACAAGATTGCCACGCTGGACGAAACCATCGATCGGTTTGCCTCTCCGCAGGCGCCGCGGAAGAAGTTTGCCACGCAACGCGAGAAGCGGGCGCTCAGCCTTTAACCCATCCCGTCATCGACGGTTGTGAATCGCGCTCCCGGGGCCGGCCGGGGCGATGCGAAGTCCTGTCCGGCGTTCAGCACTGAAAGGATAATCCATGCTGAAGCAACTCCGAGAGAAGCGCGCGAAGCTCGTCGCCGAGATGCGCGGAATTATTAAAGCCGCCGAAAATGAGGATCGTGACCTCACGGCGGAAGAGCAGACGGCTTTCGATACCGCTCAGGCATCGAAAGCCGATCTCGACAAGCGCATCGACCGCCTGGAGGGATTGGAAGCGTCCGAGGCCGCACTTGAGGAAGTTGTTCCGGCGGCTTCGCGTCGTGCGTCAATCCAGCGTCCCGGCGGCGACCCCGCTGCCCGTGAGTTCGAGAATATGGGCGAATTCCTGAACGCTGTCCGTTTTCACCCGAACGATCAGCGTCTGGAATTTGTTGAAGGCGTTGGCGCTGAGGCGGATGAGAATGGCCCGCGCGCCGAAATGCGCATGGACAATGACCGCCAGGGCGGGTTCATGGTCCCGACGCAGTTCCGGTCGACCATCATGAGCGTGTCGCCGCAGGATGCCCTGGTTCGTCCCCGCGCGAACGTCATCCCGGCAGGCTCGTCGCCGGATGCGGGCATCACTATGCCAGCACTCGACCAGAGCGGCTCCAATCCGGGCAACGTCTTCGGCGGCATGACTTTCTCGTGGATCGAGGAGGGTGGCGATAAGCCGGAAACCGACGCCGAACTGAGGGGCGTCTCGCTCGTCCCGCATGAGATCGCTGGCTTCGTGACGGTGACCGACAAGCTGCTTCGCAACTGGCAGGCGTCGGCCGCCTTCCTGGAAAACCTCATGCGCGGCGGTGTTTCTGCGGCCGAGGATTATGCATTCCTTCGTGGCACTGGTGTCACGAAGCCGCTCGGTGCTTTGAATGCTCCGGTGCTCAAGACTGTCAACCGCCAGATCGCGAACCAGATCGTATACCTCGATCTTCTGAAGATGACGTCCATTCTGCTCATGCGCGGCGGTCAGCCTGTGTGGTCGGCGCCTCAGTCCGCGCTGATTTGGTTCGGCCAGTTGCAGGACCCGGAAGGGCATTACATCTGGAAACCCGATGCTCGCGACGGCTTTGCCGGAACGCTCATGGGGTATCCGCTGCGCTGGAACAACCGGGCACCGGCGCTTGGGAGCAAGGGCGACCTTCTCTTTGCCGATTGGTCGTACTACCTGATAAAGGACGGCTCCGGCCCGTTCGTGGCAGCTTCAGAGCACGTCAAGTTCACCTCGAACAAGACAGTCGTGAAGATTTTCTGGAACGTGGACGGCGCTCCCTGGATGAACGCGCCCTTCACGGAAGAGAACGGCTACGAGGTTTCGCCCTTCGTCGCTCTCGACGTCCCGGCCTGATAGGTCGTCGCGGGTCGGCTCTCGCCGGCCCGCTCCCCTTCGTTTCAACCCCTGACATGAAAGGAGATCGCCAATGCGCGACCTCGCCAATCATCTCACGTTCAAGCGCGCGATCAGTCCGCAGGCGGCGCGCACGGATAATACCGCAATCGTCTCGGAGATCATCGATCTCGCGGGCTACAATTCGATGTGCTTCGCCATCAACATCGGAGCCAATACCGACACAAATGCGACCTTTGCCACGTTGGTCGAGCATGGCGATGCGGCCAATCTGTCGGACGCCGATGATGTTCCGGATTTGCAGCTCACGGGCACCGAGGCGGATGCCGGGTTCACGGCGGCCTCTGACGACAACTCGACGCGTAAAATCGGCTATGTCGGTCCAAAGCGTTACGTCCGGCTGACGATCACGCCGACCGGCAACGATTCCGGCAACATCTTCGTCACTGCGATCGCCGTTCTGTCCGGCTCCCGCTACTGGCCTGCCCTGTGAAATTGAGCCCAGCCGACGCCCGGATCATCGAGAGCCGGGCGTTCTCTCCATCAGAAATCTGGAGCAAACCAATGAGCAGGGCTTTCACGGTGCTCGCCGAATGCATTGATCATCGCAGCGGCAAGCGTTTTGCGAAGGGCAGCATCTTCGATCCGGCCCCGACCGCCGAACAGGCGCAACGTCTGGTGAAAGCCGGTTGCCTGCCGGAAGAGGCACTCACTATCGGCAACACGGCAAAGGTTGCCGAGAAGAGACCGGGGAAGGGGCAGAAGGCCACCTCCGCCGATCGCGACGCGGAGGATTGACCGATGGTGGAAAATCCCCGCAATGGATCAGGAAAATGGGCTCCGGTAACCAAGGCCGATGCCGATCTGCCGGACGGTGTTTGCCGGGCGCTATTGGTTGGTACCGACGGCACTGCCAACCTTATGCAGCCTGACGGCACAATCCGTACCGATGTGCCACTGCAGGCCGGCTACAATCCCTTGTTTGTCCTTCAGGTCCGCACCGGCGGAACGGCGGACGACATTTGGGCGCTGTACTGATCATGTCCCTTCGGGTCATCACGCCGCCCGCACCGATCGTCGATACGACAGATCTCTTGATCGACGATTCGGACGGACTACGCGCGGTGTTGGTCATTGCCGCTGTGACAGAAATGATCGATGGCCCAACCGGATGGCTCGGCCGCGCGCTCGGACCGCAGACACTCGAATATTCCGGCTGGTTCGGTCATTGCCACATCCGGCTTCCGTGTCCGCCGATCATCAAGATCGTGGGCGTCTTTGCCGTCGACAAGGATGGCGTTGAAACCGAAATAGATGCCGGTGACTACCGGCTCGACGACGATTGTCTGATCATCGCGGATGGCACCGCGTGGGACCGGTGTGAGAAGCACCGTATCCGTTACAAGGCCGGCTATAACGGCATGTCCGGCGCCGCTGAAGGCGAACTACAGACCGGCGATGTACCTGCCAGAGCGCAGCAGGCCATCATCCTTGCCGCACAGCACATGATCAACACCGGCTCGGAAAATCTCTTCCTCAGCGTCGATGAGGTCGAAGGCATCGGGCGCAAACAATACGTCGTCTCCGACGCGGCGCGCGCCACGATCGAGGCGACGTGCGACCGCCTCCTCATGGGGCTGAGGGTATTTGCATGACGCCGGCGTCAGCCATTGCCTCGCTGGATAAGCAGCTCGCCGAACATGGTGAGGACTGCACCCTACGTCGCAAGGAAGGCTCCCCGCCCATCGAGAAGGACGTGACCGTTCGCGCCTCGGTGCGCGGCGTCCGCTCGAACGAGGTCGTCGGAGCGGTGACGCAGGCCTATTCCAAGGTCGTGATCTCGATGACGCAGATATTGGCGTCAAGCTGGCCGGCCGGGCACACGGTAACGCCCGGTGCCGTCGATCCGCGCCTTCCTCGCGCCAACGATTTCCTCGTGGTGAAGGGAAAGGTGAGGCAGATCATGTTCGCCGATCCGATCGCAATCGATGACACGGTGGTTCGCGTCAATCTGATGGTGGCTGGCTGATGGTGACCGTCCGCCCGGAATATTTCGAGCGCGAATTGAAAGTCGCGCTACAGGGTTCGTTCGAGGAAATGAACGCCGAGTTGGCGGCTTTCGCGAAGTCCGAGCTGCATCGCGTCATTTCCGAGGGGATCGCCAGCCCGATTTATGACCGCTACGTCAACGGCGTCATGGGCGCGCCAGAGGAAAGCGTCAGGATCCCGAACGGCATCCTCTACACCTTCTCGAACTGGCCGCTGGTCATCAATGCCGCGCTGGAGGAGCTTCGCAAGCGCGTCCCGCGCAAAACCGGCCGATATGCCTCTTCCTTCACGGTGCTGGTCAATGAGCGGCCGGTCACGGATTTCGGGACGATTCCGGCCAACGCGGAAGTCATCATCTTCAATCTGCAGCCCTATACCCGCAAAATGGAAAGTGGCGGCAACGGCACCGGCAAGAGGCACTTCGATCTTGCCGAACTGGCGGTCAACCGGCGCTTCGGCGATGCTTTCCGAGCGCAGGCGACATATCTCAACATGTCAGGCGGCGTGGTCCCTGGCGTCCCTTATATTCTGAAGGGCGAATATGCGCGTCTGCGCAGGGCCCGGCTCGCCAACCCGGCGAGGTTCAGCCGCAGCTTCCCGAAGCGGAAGGACATGGAACCGGGCCAGCCGATCACTTATCCCGCCATGATCATCAACGTGCTCTGATGTCCAGTCCGACAGCCTTCGACGCCTTCAAGGGCGTGCTCGACACCTATGCGGCCGGATCGGGCGCATTGCCAGTGCGCTATGAGAACGACTTCTGTCAGGACTTGCTCGACGCGAACACGCCGGCTTGGGTATACGTCGAGGTATACGGCGACAGTTATCGGCAGGATACGACGGGAGCGCCTGGCGCCAACGTCTGGGAAGAGACCGGAGTCACCTACGCGCATGTCCTGGTGCCAAGCGGGGAAGGGAGTTCCAGCGCCCGCATCTACGCCCGCACGTTGATGAACCTCTTCCGCGAAAAGCCGATCGACGGCCTGTTCATGCCGGAAATGTCCCTCGGCGCCGGCAATCCCGGCCGAGACTTCCCGAATTACTGGTCGCTCGCCCTGACCATCTACTGGACGCGCCGAGATATCACTTCGGCCACGTAACCGGCGCTGCCGGCCATTCCGAAAACTGAAGGAGACATGCCATGAGCTTCGCTGATGGTTCACAGGTACGTTTGGCCGATATCGCCGAGGCGACGATCGGCACCACGCCGGACACGCCCGGTTTTCAGGTCATGCGCTACCGCACGGCCAGCGTGCGCATCAACAAGCAGGTCGATATCTCCGACGAGGTTCGCGCAGACCGCAATGTCCCGGGCATCACCGATGTCGGCCGCGCCGTCAGCGGGTCGATCGACACGCGGTTCTCCTACGGAACCTATGACAGTTGGCTGGAGCGGCTGCTTTGTGCTGCCTTCTCCACCAATGTCCTGAAGAACGGCGTCACGCCGAAAACAGGTACGCTGGAATTCACCTACGAGCAGGGCGTGACGGACAGCTACATCCGATATCGCGGTTGCCGTTGGAATACGCTTGACCTCACTCTACGCTCGCGCCAGCCGGTGCAGGCGACCTGGGGCATCATGGGCATCGACAGCCCGACGCCGACGAGCGCGATCATCACCGGCGCGACCTATACGGCCGCCACGACGACCGAGGATTTCAACGCCGGTCTCAATGTCGCGAACCTGTCGATCGGCTCGACCTCGCTCGTGTCGTCTCCGAAGGTGCAGGCGCTCTCGTTCCGCATCAACAACAATATCTATCAGGTCGATGTCGTTGGACAGTACGCGCCCTACGGCCATGGCTTCGGGCGTTTCGAGGTTACTGGCACGATGACGGTGCTGTTCGAAAGCCTTGCCGCCTATTCGGCCGTTCTGAACCATGAGGACGTGGCGATCAGCTTCGACATGACTGACGCGGCCGGCAACAAGTACACCTTCGCCATCCCGAAGGTGAAGTTCACCGATGGCGGCCCCGCCGCTCCCGGCAATGGTCAGCCCGTCGTGCTGGAAGTTCCGTTCCAGGCGTTTTACGACGCGACCAGCAGCGCCAGCCTCAGCATCACGAAGACGGATGCCTCTTGATGGCGAAACGCACGACTGACGCCGCCGGGCCGCCGGAAGCCATTCTTCCGTTGATCGACTTCCGCGGCGATCCCTGGGCAACCGGTGACAAGAATGCCGTCTCGTTTCGGGCAGGCGTGGTCTCCTCGCCGGTGCCCGCTGAGTTCGCGCTGAAAATGCGTGACGAGGGAAAGGCGGCTGGCAAGCTACTCGCACCCGCTGCCGAACCTGCCGCCGACACGGCAGACGATCAGCCCGCAAAGGACTGAGTTCAGCGCTGAATGGCCGGGCGTGTCGGGCGCCCGGCCACCCTTTCCCGACAAGGATCAATCATGACCGTCAAACTGGAATCCCTGAAAGCCGATCTCGATCGCGAGGTCAAAGGTGACTGGATCGAGTTCCCGGACTGGCCCGGGGTCGCCTTCAACGTCTCCTCGCTGCTCATCCCGCAGTACGCGACGGCCCGCGATCTTCTGATGCAGCGCCTGTCGCGGCAGCATAAGGGCAAGCCGATCCCGCGCGAGATCGTCACGACGGAACTCGGGAAACTCTATGCCAAGCACATCCTGCATGGCTGGCGCGGCCTTGATGTCGAGTATTCAGGGGAGAAGGCAATGGAGACGCTCTCGGACCCGAAATTCCGGAACGTCGTCGCGGCGGTTGAGTATTGCGCCGGGCAGGTCTCGCAGGTCGATATCGAGTTCGTCGAGGACGAAGCAAAAAACTCCAAGCGGCCTTCCGCAGCCGCCTAGCGCGCGAAGGCCGATCCGCAGAAGTTCAGGATTGGCTCGACGAACTTGCCGCCTCTGAGCCTGATGTCGAATGGCTTCAGACGGCCGCCGGTCCGCACATCGAGTTCGATCCCCGTTCCTGGCATGAGCTCTACTGGGATGCCTGGGAAGCGCTTCGGTTCGATCGCTTCTATGGCGCAATGGGCGGCGAGGGTCCGATCTCCTACCAGGCGCTCAGTACATACGCACGCGACCACGGGATCCTCGGTTCCGAGTTCCGGGTCTTTCGTGCGTTCATGGGCGCGATGGACGCCGAATGGCTGAAATATCGAGCCGAACAGGACAAGGCGAAGGCAGATCAATCGAACTTCGGGTGAAGTTTGGTGTAGACTTCGCCGTTAGATAGGTAGCCGAGCAAAATGCAATTGTTGACCTTGCTGGAGAGATCGGAATTGACCCGATCGCCATAGAATTTCTGAAGGTCGACGATGCAGGAAATCCGGGCGGTCTCGAATTGACGTGCCTTCATAGCGTCACTCATCCAGCCCCACACATAGACCGCGCCGCCTGCGATGATCACAAGGCATGCGGCTGCCACCAGGCCCTTTAGCCAAGCATCCATTCTCGCCTCCTGCTGAAGCGCAGGGACGATAGCGTTCATCTGGAACAGCATCAACATGACCACTCAGCTTTCATCGCTGGCTGTGCGTCCGGACCTCGACCCGTCGAAGTTCGTCCAGGGCGCGCAGCAGCTCGACGCCGCAGCGGCGGCGGCCGGGAAGTCGGTTGCGGGCGTTGGCGTGGCTTCCAACGAAGTCAACCGCAAGATCAGCCAGGCCGGCGATGTCGTTGGCCGCTTGTCCCGTCAGTATGTCGATGGCTACGCGTCAGCCCAGCGTTTCCAGTCCGCGCTCAACTCTCTTTCGCGCGAGATGGAAAAGGGAAATCTGACGATCGAGCGGGCGCAGCCCATTCTTGACGGCATCTACCGCAAGTATGGCCTGATGGGCGACGCCGCTCAATTTGCCGCAAAGGGCCAGATCGAGCTTGCCAACGCGATTACCAGCGCGAACGCTCGGATCGAACAGCAGCGCCGGATTGTCCCGGCGAACGGCAATGTGCCGATATCTGCCGGTGCGCAACGCGCTGCTGGGTTCAACGCCGGTCAGCAGCTTCAGGACATCGTCATGATGTCCGCCATGGGGCAAAACCCGGCGATATTGGCGTTGCAGCAAGGCCCGCAGCTGGCGACTGCCCTGGAACAGGGTGGCGGAGTGACCGCGCTCAAGGCCGGTTTGATGTCTCTGCTGAGCCCGACGACACTAGTCACGGTCGGTCTGACGGCGGCTGCCGCAGCAGCGGTGCAATTCGGCGCGGCGATCGTCAGCCGCGGCAAAAGCATCGATGATGTCCTGAAGGGCCACAAGTCCTTCATCGACGAGATCACGAAGTCCTTCCCCCAGGCGGCGGCTGCGGCGAAACAGTACGAAGACCAGGCGAAACTTCTTCCCCAATCGGTCGTTAGCGCCGACAGTGCCCAGCAGGCGAAAGACGAAACCGAAAGATATCAGAAGGCGATGCGGGATTTCCGCGTCCAGTTCAACCTTCTCATCCAGGGAGATACCGGGCAGTCTGATTTCGCTCGCGTCGGGAAAGCAGGCGTAGCGGCGTTCGCCGAGATTTCCAAAGGCATCAAGACGGGTCAGATCGACGCGATCGAGTTGCAGCGCCGTCTTGGCGAGCTGCGGCTGAATCCCGATCTCTCGAAAAGCACTCAGGATTTCTATAAGGCGCTCCAGGACGCCGTGAATCCGGCGGCAGAACTTGAGCGGCATATGCAGGGGACCGCTGCGGTCGTTCACGGTATTGCAGGTGGTTTTAACGGGCCGGGTGGTCTTCCGGCTTATCTGGCCCCTAATGCGGGCGCCTACGACCGTAACAAGGCGCTTTCCGACGAACAGACGCAACTCTCGCGTATGCAGCGGAGCTTCACGGCTGATATCGCCGGGATAGGAGCTCGATCTCCTCTGGAACGTGCTGGCGCTGCTCGCCTGCAGGCAGCGGCCACGGTCAATGGAGGTGAGACGCCGCAGGAACGTCAGCTGCGCATCGACCTCGCCGGTCAACGCGCACTCCTGGAAGCCGAGCATCAACTGCAGCAGGCGCAGGAGCAGCGCGCTCGCTCCTACCAGCAGACGCTCGCCTCGGCGCAGCTCGATCTGTCGCTTATCGGCAAGACGACGGGCGAGGTCACCGAGCAGCAGCAGGCGTTCCAGATGTTGTCGGCTCTCCGGCAGGAAGCCGCTCAGAACGGGATCACCAGCGAGACCGAGTTCCAGAAGTACTACGGCAACGAGATCGAGCAGGTGAAGCAACTCGCCGTCGAACTCGGGAAGCTCGCTCAGGCGCGCGCAGCGGCGCAATTGGATAGCGATCTCGCCTTCACCCGCGACCAGTTCTTCCGCTCGCCGATCGACCAGCAGATCGCGTCGACACAGCGAGGCGCGGGCTTGCCGATCGATTTGAACAGCCCGCAGGCACAAGCCATTCGGCAGAACGAACAGCTGTCGGAGATGCGAACCGCCTCCCAGGCCTTCGTCAGTACCTTCTCATCCACCCTGCAGTCGAGCGGCGGCAACATCGGCAAGGCTTTCGGAGCCGCCTTGCTAGCCGGTCTGCAGAACTATGAGCAGAAAGCGATCGAACAGCTCGGCGATATCCTGTTCAAGATCCTGGCCGGCGCAATGGGCATGGGACCGACGGCCGGCGCGGCCTCGGGCAGCGGTGTGGTTGGCCTCGCCACAGGCGTTGTCGGCAAGCTCATGGGCGGCGCCAACGACAACTATGCGCCTGGTGCGGTCACCAGCGCGCCGCTCGGCGATATCCTTCAACGTTCCGCCTCCGCGATCCGCTCGATGGAAAGCAGCGGTAACTATGGCGCTCTCGGCCCGGTATTGGTCTCAGGCGACCGCGCCTATGGCGCTTACGGGGTGATGGGTTCGAATGTCGGAGCGTGGACGCAATCCGCGCTTGGCTCCTCACTGACGCCCTCGCAGTTCCTTGCCAATCCGGATGCGCAGGACGCCGTGTTCCAGAAGGTCTTCGGCGGCTATCTCAGCAAGTACGGGCCGAGCGGGGCCGCACAGGCATGGTTTGGCGGGCCGGGCTCCGTAGGCTCCGGGGGCGGTGCTGCTGATATACTCGGCACCACGGGCGCGTCCTATGTCGCCAAGTTCAACGACCAGCTCGGCAAGGCGACGGAAGGGCTCGGCACGTTCGGCGCCGGGCTCGGCAGTCTGGGCCAGAACCTCTCGAATGTGTTCCCTGCGGCTCCTACCGGCGGCGGCGGGGGTATCTTTGGCTTCCTCGGCAGCCTGTTCGGGGGCGGTCGCAGCTTGTCTGCGACGGCCATGGCGGCGGTCGCTGCTGGACCTGGCGGTCTTTACGATGTTGGCGGCTATACCGGCCACGGCGGTAAGTATGACGTCGCTGGCTACGTTCACCGCGGCGAGTTCGTCTTCGATGCCGACTCGACAGCCCGCATCGGCGTTTCCAATCTGGAACGCCTGCGGAAGCTGCCG
>ERZ778023.3663-NODE-3663-length-14646-cov-53.853745_pt1 | contig 14646 bp, 20 predicted proteins | sample MGYA00375753_ERZ778023 | MGnify/ENA primary metagenome ERZ778023 (study PRJEB29350, sample SAMN05389822) | bioreactor metagenome | isolation source: Ammonium sulfate bioreactor | place: South Africa: University of Cape Town | collected 2014-04-04 ...
AATCTCTCTGAAACACTAAATTCTTAGGATTCTGCATGTCATTTGTTAACTGTTCAAGTTGTTCAGTCCATTGTCGTAAATCAATTTCACTGAAATCATTGTCTTCACGGCCTTGCTTCAGTTCTGCAGACACGATTTTCAATTTTTTTTGTAATATTGTCACATGATTGCCAACGTTGTTAAGTAAATCATTCCGTGCTTTTTCAGCTGCCTGATGTATTTTTTCGATTGATTCTTCTTCCCATTCCTTAATTTTCATCATTAGAGAATGTTTCCGAGGATCTTGAGCTTGTTGATTAACATTTTGATGAATTGTATCATAGTTTGTTATAATTCCTTCTAATTGTTTATTGAGTTCCTCTCGATGATCATTCGAATGTTTAGGACAGAAAATCTGTGAACATCCTCCGCATGTATAAATTCCCTTCGCTTTATTACAAACGGTACATAAAACTTTCTTTGTTTCAGTCAAAGATGCACTACCAAAGTTGTTCGAAAACATATCGTCTCTGTGCAAATAAAAAACGTGTTTTAACGAACGTTATCTTAGATGAAAGAATTCTTTTATTTATTTATTTACACAAGAAAATACAGCTCAGTTACGTAGTCGTAGGTAAAAGTCGTATTGATGTACATCCGTTGAGAAGATTGAAGTGTAATTTCCATGGAAAAGGACATTTGTTAATATCGACAAGAATTTCATCGATATGACCTGTTAATTGATTTTTCATTTGAATCTTTCTTTGTTCACAATCGATGGTTAATATGAAAATATCATTGTTAATAATATCATCATTATCTTTTTGTAAACATTCTCCAGCGAGATAAATTCGATTTTGTGTTGCCCAACCGTATGATGAAAGGCAACTAAATGAATTGATATTCATCGATTCAAATTTGGAAATAATTCCAAAGAACATCCAGCCATTTCGTCGTAGTTTTTCGATTCGAAATCGAATTTGATGTCGTCCATTGAGATAATCACGTTGTCCAAGTGCTTGCGAAAAGCCAAACCAATCGTCTTTCTCAATCGAATATCCCTGATCTTGTACTCGAATATCTCCGCAAATTTCTCCGAATTTTTCTTGATTTTGACAATTTTTCGATGATAAAATCATTGATTTACTTTTTTGTTTGTTTGTTTGAATTCCAAGAAAAAGGAAGTCTCTCTTTTAAATACGCAATATGATTCATATCGAAGTTAATCTCACGTGAGTCATATTTACTTAATCTTGCGCATTGAGGGAAAAAAAGAAAAGGCATTTTGTTATTTATTATTGATTCATTTCAAAAAGATAAGATTAATTTAGCACGCGAATATCGGTATTACTATTCGTAGGAGTAAGAAAATACTGCCAGGGCAATGGACATTTGTCGATATCGATGGTTAATTCAACGGTTTGATTGAGTCGTTGATTTGTAAGTTGAATTTTGTTTTGATCACAATCGATCGATAGAATGAGTTGATCATTTTGAATTAGATCGAATGTTTGTTGATTCGTCAATTGACCTGCGACGATGATTTCATTTTGGTTTGACCATCCGAAACTTGATGAAGTTGAATAAAGATTATTTTGTTTATTTTCCGATGCTGATAGAATTCCAACAGCAAACCAATCGTTTTCTCGAATTTGTTCGATTTGAAAGTTGATTTTTTCGCAACCAGTTTGATATTTGTTTTGACCTCGAATCTCTCGATGATTCGATTCGATCGATGGATTTTCATCGAATTTCTGTGAAGATATCTGTCGATCGATATGAATTTGATTGACTAAAGCTGTCGAACTTTCTTGAACTTCGATGTTCACCGGATTGACAAGTTCAGATTTGAAAATTTCTAATTTTCTCGTCCATTCCTGAAGATCGTTTTCAAGAAAATCATTATCTTCTCTCGCTTGTTGTAATTCATCGAAAAGTTCTTGTAGTTTCTGTTTGACATCATTGTTTTGATTTGAAATCGTTGTTAACAACTCATTTCTCGTTTGTTCAGCCAATTGTCGAATCTGTTCGATGGATTTTTGTTCCCATTGATCGACTTTTTGTACAAGAGCATGTTGACGAAGATTTTGCGTTTGTTGAACAAGATTTTTATACGCTCGATCGTATTCAATTTCGATATCTTCTAATTGTTTGCTCAGTTCACTTCGATGATCAATCGAATGTTTCGGACAAAAAATCGTCGCACAACCTTCGCATTTAAAAGTTCCTTTGCCACGTTTGCAAATTTCGCACAACACTTTCGAAGTCATTTCAGCAAAATAACACAAAGATAAAAAACCAAAAACCAAAAAGAACAAAAACAAAAAAAAAAAAAAAGAAAGAAAGAGAGTGGAGAAGTTGGGCATCGATCCCAATACCTCTCGCATGCTAAGCGAGCGCTCTACCATATGAGCTACATCCCCGTATTGAAAGGCAATTTATTTTGTTTATTCATAGGGTGATTTTACACGTACAGGTCGACGTGATATCAAAGGTGTTCTCGCCGATGGGAAGATTTCGGCTAATCGATATTATCGACGATTGAAAAAAGATACTCTTCGGCAACAATGTTATGACGCCATGCAGAAACAATTTATATCGACGAGCAAAAATCTAAATTCGGAATTAGATTTAGCCATTGAACCGGTTGGTTTGATCATTGAAAAATTGAGTTTGATTTGTTGTGTTTAGGCGGCAAATCGTGAGGAAATTCTGAAACAGATGATTCTTGAATGTAAAAAAATGTTTGTTAGTGAAGAAACAGAAGAATGTTTCGGCATTTGGCCGTTAATCGATGATAGTGATTTAAATGAGTACGATGAAATTGATTTTTCAATGTCACAAATGTAACTTTCTGATTTTCGCAGAGTGCTCATCGAACAAAATGAACCCGATTGTGTGCTTGTTCTTACATCTAATCGCTATTTTGTTGTTTGGTAAAATCAAAATATTTCGACTTTTGTTTTTCAAAGCAAATCAAAAATTGTGATTTAGTTATGATGAAACTTTTCAAAAAGTTGTGTCTTTCAAAGAAATGCCATTAACATCTGTCGAAAAGGTCGAAGTTGGTATGTAATTCGATGTCTGGAGAAAAATAAATCCATTGGCTTTTCAATTAGGTCCAAATCCTCTGTCGCCTGCGGGTAGTTCTTGGACGCTTCGTATTCATTATTTCAAAGACGAGCAAACAAGTGGTTATTATCATCAATTTCGTGGAACAGTAGTTCAAGTTTTTAATTCGAATACTGTTATGTTCATGAAAAGCACCGAAGAAATCAATGGTAAACGACGATTTTTCTTTTCTTGTTGAGAAAATCATTTGTTCTCAGATTATTTGAAAACAATCGGTCAAATGATCGTTGCAATCATTACGGCTTACGCACAAAAGCCGATCAGTCTCGCTCAAAAAACATTAACCAAGTAGAATATTCTTATTAAATGATTACAAAAGATCGAACTTTTTTTTTCGCTTTCTTATTTTTAGAATGAACAGTTTGCCGGATGACGTCGAACCGTTACAGAGGCGTATGAGTTTTTCAGCCACGGATACTCCTCCTCTTTCCGTTCTCAACGGTAATTCAACAGCAACAACAACAACGCAAAGTAACCTTATTGGCTTTGATAAACTCCGAACTTTCGGTTCGAAAGTTTCCTCGTTGGTGACTCGACAAGCCGCACCAACAATTAATAAATTAACTACGCAAGGTTGCTTTTCAGAATTGGAACAACAAAATAAATTGACTTTTTCTTTTTTTTAAGCCAAAGCCTTGCCAATAAATGAAACGGTGAATTCATTTTTAAAGGTTATTAATGAAGGTCAATCATTGATTCGTTCGAGCGGCACAGCACGATCAAGTGATGATGATCGTGCTTCGCCAACATTGGAGAGTAATCGTAAGAAACTGTTACAAGACAAATACGACGAGAGAAAAAAAGATTTAATCAATTCCAATTGTCAATCAACTTGTTTTCTTTTGCCGTCGGCCGATCTCAATCTTATTTACATTCCGAATAATACTAATCACTCGAAATAACAAAACTAGACAATTCATTTTCGTTTTTTTATTGTTGTTGTTGTTTATTTTAATCAAACGATCGATTTCAATATTAAAATCAACAAGTGAAACACAGAGATTGACAACCTTTTCACTTGAATTGTAATCTGATGATATCTGGAAAGTTTAATGTTCTAAGAGTTCATATACAAAGACTTATTCTTATATTAGAAAACAGAAAAAAGTGCACTTAAAATGTTCGTAGACATTATTCTGAATTACTTTTACCCTGCAAACAATTTCTATTTATGGAAATGAACATTTTTTTCATTGAAATCGCGAACGTTATCAAAACAAAATGATTTCCGTGTAAAAAAAACAACAAGACGAAAGAAAATTATAGTACAAACAAGTGCACGGGTCATTAAATAGTTTCATATCAGTTAATCATCAAAAATCAACCTTATCATTATATTATTTTTTTTCTCTGATAAACATAGCGTGTTCCAATCTCATCGATTTTAATTTATCTTATGTTGTTGTTGTTGTTGTTTTTCTTTCATTTTTCATGCTATTGAAATTTGAAATACAAAATTTATTAGATTTTAATCAATAGAAGTATCTATGTACAATATCAAAACTCGAGTGTCACTTCAAATCGAAATGAGAAAAAAAAAGAGAGAAAATGTCATGTTACTTCGGAAAAAGATAAAAATCTGTTTCTCTTTTTAATACTATAAAATCGACTACTATCATCCATTAGTCTGAATAACGATCGTCAAATGACAAAAACAGCAGACACTGACAGACCGTTAAATTTATTCGTCGACGTCGTCGTCATGCCATTGAATATTATTTTTCAAATCGATCACAAGAAAAATGCACTTTTGTTTTCTTTTTCTATCGAGTCTTTTTTATGACAAAATCAGATGTTCTTGCTTTGGTAAGAAGAACGTCGATTGATTGTGTGTTAAAATGAAACAATTGACTCTATGTTTTGCTTGATTCAATGTGCGTGTTAATCTCAATTAGTTTCGAGATAAATCGATCTTGACTATCGAATCCTAATCAGTTGGTTCAACATGATATACATCTTAGATGCGCGACGTTTTCTTTTCTCTTGTTTTTCAATTATCAACATATGTTAATACTTCTCGTCTTTTGTTCGAAATTGATCAGAGAAAAAGAGAATATTCACTATTTCTTGTCATTGTATTCATTGTTCATGAAGAATATAAAAAAAAAACAAAAGAACTTGAATAGACTTCTGTTAAATAAATTCAGATCATTTCTGTAGAGAAATCTATTTTCTATGATCATTGTCTCTTCTTTTCTTTTTCATGAAAGAGAAAAAAAAACATAATCGAGAAATTCTCTTTCTCGTTCTTATTTTTTTTTTACATTTCGTAGAAAATAATCTATGAGTTGCACCTCGGAAAAGAAAAAGAAGAATTTCTTTATTAAAACTCTTTTTTTTCTAGATGCGCATATTGTGAATTCAATTGAACAATGATGTCAATTAAACTTTGTCGAACATTTGTTCCACGAAATCTTACGAATACAATAAACATAACAAATGCCGAATGGTTGACGAATAGTATATCATTAATTATATTTTCTCTTGCATTTCTCGGTAATACGGCAGCATTAATTGTTATGTTCGGTTCACGTGGTCCAATACGTTTAACAAATAATAAATATTTAGCTAATTTAGCCTGTGCAGATCTTTTACGTGCATGTTTTATTCCATTTACAATTATTGCAAGAATGAAACGAAATTTTATCTTTGGAAAAATAATTTGTAGAATTCTACCCATAGTTCAAAGTAAATCCCGGCTAATTTTCTTGACATTTTCTGTTTCCTAAAGACCATTGAGAGACCTTTTGTTTTTGTCTGCAGGTAATAAGTTCACTTTTACGGTTAACCGACGAATATTTGCATGACGTTCGATTTCAACTGTAAAAAGCTCAAATCTCATGAGTATTTCTCATAGACAGACCGAAGATATCAAAATCTTTTACTGCTAATGATTATAAATATTCTCATAGAGAGCTCAGATGACGTTCGAATAATTAACTGTCAAGAAATTTTTCTTGTAACCCAACAATGTTAACCATAGTAGTTTTGTCTATTCGATGACAGTTTTTTTTATTAAATAATTAATTCGATTTGTATTGATCAAGTGTCACTGTTTATTATCCGAAATAAGTCGGTTAAAATTTCCTTGAAAATAACTAAAAAACAAATTGAATACGAAATGATCGACGTACTTTTCTGTTGCAGGTTTAAGCGTAGCTGTCGATGTAGTTACACTTGTTTGCATAAGTATCGAGCGTTATTTAGCTATTTGTCGTCCGTTACTTATTTTAAAACTTCAATCTATTCATTGCTCTCAACTTCTCAATGCATTTATTCTCATTGGTATTTGGTCATTTGGCTTATTAATTGCGTTGCCTAATTTCTATTTGTACAATCTATGTTCATTGCCTACGCCCGGTCGATTTAAATGCGAGAAAATCGCTGTACAAGAATTCGATGAGAGATACTATATGATTGTTTTAGATGGTAAGAACAACAATAGCGAGAAAAAGAAAAAAGATTGTATGTATTCTTTTTGTTAAGCTTTTTATTTTATGATACCAATGGCTGTTATGATTGTTCTCTATACGTTAATCATTTGGAAAATGTATCGAAATAGTACAGCTACGAAAATGCGTTCAGTTCCACGTAAAACAAAGCAAAATACTTTTCGAATAATAACAGTCTTATGTTTCTAGAGAGTGCGCCAAAAATTCGTTCCGTATCGTCAACACCACCATTGACAAAGTCGAATTCTCCAAAACAGCACAATCGATCATCTACTTTCGATAAATTAGTTCAGAAATCATCTCAACGAAGTAGTACTCGATCTCGTTCGGGTCACAGCGATGATCTCGAACAACGACAACAATCGAATACTCTCATTCCACGAATCAATGTCAAAAAAACGAACAGTGAAAACAGTTGTGCATCATCATCTCAAGGTCTCTCGCGAGTCGATCGACAACGTCGCAAAGCGTTGAAACTCTTGATCACATTAATCGTCGAATTTTTCGTTTGTTGGACACCATTATATATTTATCACACGATTGGAACGTTCGATAAACAATTCTATCGTCGTGTTCCGCCGATATTTGTTGATTTAATACTTTTATTTTCGTTCGCCTCGGCATCCTGTAATCCATTGACGTACTATTTCATGTCTCAACGTTATCGATCGGTTTTGTACGCTTATTTGCCGTGTGTTTTGTTCGACAAAAATCATCGATTCTGTCAAAATCGAAAAGAACGTTTGAGAAAAACCTCGATGAAAATCAATCGTCAACAATTGCCTCAACTACGAGCACGACGGACATACTAATTTTTGAGTTTAAAAATAAATTTCAAAAGAGGAAAAGACATTTCACGTTGCATTTAGAAAATACAAAAGATTGCTGTGAATATTTTGACGTCAATTCGATATTTTAATGAAGTATTTCACTCGAGGGAATCAAAACGATTTGAATAAAGACGTGCCTGAATACATCGAGAAAAGGATACGTTGATCTCGGTATCAGTTCTAAAGAGAAAATAAATCTTTCTTTTTGATTGCAAACGAGAGTTGTTATGTGTTGCAAATAAAGAAAAGATTATTGAACCGAGAGAATTCTGTCTGCACTTGTTAGCCGCTCTTTTTTTCTTGTTGTCTAATTGCTTTTTTTTTTCTTCTTCTATTTTCGAAAATGAACTCAATTCTTGTCGATAGTGGAGATATTTCCATTGAATCCGAACGTTTATCTTGTTCGTTACCGAATGAAATCAATTGTTCAATCGAAACATTAATTCATAACTATGACAAATATTTTGTTTCATCGAACAGATCACTTTTGAGTCCATGTAAATGTGAATTCTTCGGACAAATTTATCCTCAACTGCTTCTCGTTGAGATAAATTCCTGTCGAAGTTCAATTAATTTGCTACTTCCTCAATCAACTCAACAGTTCAACTTATCACGAATCTATTGTCCGAAATTAATCGATTGGAATTATTCAAAAAACCGTTTCCAGATCCCTTCTATATTCACTAGAAAATCCACCATAATTCAATTTCAATCTAATTCAATTCTCTTAATCTCTTGTTCGATCTTAGGACTTTTGCTAAGCAAATACGGATCGTTTTCTCTTGATTTTCTATTGATTTCAATTTGTATAAGCTCGATACTGGTTGTTATTTATGAAAAATGGTCTAAAACAAGCGATAATTGAAATAAAATCGATTTCTTCTTTCTGTTCGAATAAATGCAACGACTTTGAAGTGTATAAGCGAATTCGCCGAGCATTTTTTCGTCTCATTTGTTTGCTTTTATTCCACTCGAGCGAAGTGAACAGGTGATTTTCGAAGCGGTTCCTTTCATTTGTTGATTTTGAAATCGAAAAAAAAAGAAGAAAGAAATGGTTGATTGGGCTTCACAAGATCGTTTGTATCCTCCTGGTTACCGTCCAACGGATGTTCGACGACGACGCACGAGTATCGATTCATCGTTACCCTATTCAATTTCACCGAACAAATGTAAATCTCGTTGTTTTATGCTTTTCTTTTTGTTAATTTTCAAATCTATGAAATCTTTAGCACATAACTGTCGAATTCGAACGAAACAACGAGAAAAAATCGAAAACAATGAAGTTCCGCTTGAAAAACTACGAAATACTTTTCTATTTTTCGACGACACATCGACCGATGCGACAGACGATCGGTGAGACACGTCGAATCTCTCTGAACGAAAAAAAAAAACTTTTTCGTTTTCACAGAAATCCGAAACTATTAGCAACTTATGCGTCGAATATCAATTGGCCTCGGTCAGTTTGTTGTTTAACTGGTGAAGACAATTCGATTATTGTTTGTGAACAAGATCGTTGCCGTCTCGTTCTATTCACTTCTCAATTAATGCTCCGTTCGACTTGTGGAGGCCAACGAGGCAATGGTCAATATGAATTCGATTCACCTTGGAATGTAGCTTCATTAACTATTGTATCGAATTCTTCGTCATGGATTCTCGTTGCAGATACGAATAATCGACGTGTTCAATGTTTTTCAATTGGATATCAGGATCGATTTATCTATAAACAAACATTGAAAACCAAAGAGAAACCGTTTTTTATCGCGACAAATAACGAACATATTGCTGTATCATGTGAAAACGGTGTTATCGAGACATTTCTATCGGAAGATCGACGACAATTAGCAAGAATTGAACTGAATAAATCAACGTTCATGCAAAAGAAAAAACTTTCGAATGCTTTTCCCATTTGTTTGGATAAAGAAACGAGTTCTCTCTTTCTTGGAAATACGATTTCATCAGTGAGCACGATTTATCAATTGACAATTACTGGTGAATTCATTCGAACAATAGAATTTGTTCATTATCCATTCTTACGAATAAATTCAATGATATTCGATAATTATGATCAGCAAATTATTATTTCTGATTCATTCAATTCTGTTATTTATTCGATTGATCCTGATTTAGATGAAGATAATATTCAAATCTTATTAAAACGTTCGGATAAAGTCAATTGTCCTCAAGATTTATCCGTTGGTAGCGAAGGTCATTTGATTCTTGTTGAATGTAGTGTCAATACAGAACATGCTCTTAAAATCTTTCGACATCATCCATGTCAATGTCATTCACGTCGAAAAGCATCGAGTTTAAAAACAAGCGAAACAACGAGCGTTCGATCAATGATATTTTCCTATTCGATCAATGAGACATGAAATTATTTTCATTTTTAATCAGTAAAGAAGATTTGAGAATATGTCTTATATAAATTTTATTCTCAGAAAATAAAATCACTCGATCATTGCATTATATAAACAAAAAAAAGGTGAAAGAATCAAGTACGATTACTATGTCGTTTTTGGTAGAACTCAAGATTTTTGTTTTTTTGTTGATTAATTATTGGTAAAATACAAGTCGACTGATTGTTTGCATATTGTTTATTGATCATCATCAATGCAGTTGTTGTCGATGATGAATTCGATGATTTCGAAAGCGTTGGTGTTTGTCGACCATTTGCTGAAGGTAAAGGCGAAAGACTGACATCAGTTAAACTGTTTAACGATGGTCGTTGAGATTTCGATCCGAGACGAAGATCAGCATGAGATTGCGATCGATTACGTCGAATTTGAACTGGTTGAAATTTCGTTGAGGATGTTTGACGATTATCAAGAATTCTGTCATTCGATCGAACTCGAACATGAACATTCGATGAACCATTGTGAATTTCTTGCGTTGCTGCTGAACGTCTTGACGACTAAACTCGCCATCGTTTTTCAAACGAAATCAATAAACAAAACAACAAAACCTACTGAAAGTGTCCCAGCTGTCAATCGACTCGATGGTCTGATAACAAATTTCGTTTTATCGGATGTTGTTCCATTCACTTTCGGTTGATCTATATTTGTACTAATTAAATCTTGTTGACTATCTTCAATAACTGATTCGGATTTGTTTGCTCGACAGTTTTTTTCTTCTTCAACAATCGCTTGAAATCGATTGTTTTCTGCTTGAAATTCTCTCATCATTGTGATGATATCTTTCACTGGTTCTTTATCGGTTTCACCCTAAAATAAGTTTTCAATCGAAATCGTTTATTGATGAAATTCCAATTTACAGTTAACCATCGATGTCCCATCAATTCTCCCATTGATCGTCGATGAACAGTATCATAGACAAGCATTCCTTGTAGGAAATCCAACCCTAAAAAATCTTCAATTTATATATTTTTTTTCCAAAATAAAAACGTTCGTCAACCATCCAATGATAGATTTCGAAATTTATCCGAATCGAATCTCAATTTTTGCGAACGAATCACTTCCAACAAACGTCGTTCATCATTTGCTACATACGGATATCGTCCCGATATTCTATCAAACAACAACAACATAGATTTCACTCGAAAAAAAAAACCAACAATTATAAATTCTTACAAATAATACATTATAATTCCCATAGCCCAAACATCGCAAAGCGCACTGTAATTTTTATTTTCTAAAATCTCTGGCGCCATATAACTATACGCATTCGAACAAAACGAAAGCATTTGCTGTCGATCGATGTTTGAGAAAATGAAGATAACTTACAGTGGAGTTCCACAATGATCATGAAAAAGTGAGTCCATGGTCGTGATACTTTTCTTCGAACTTAATCCAAAATCTGTTACCTTGAAAGAAGTTCTTCGATTTCGTTCTCGAATCACTTAGAATTCGTGTTCAACTTACCCGAATATCGAATTCATCTGTTTTCGATTTCGGTATATTTCTTAGTAAAATATTTTCTAATTTCAAATCTCGATGTACAATATCTAAATTCAACAATCAACAATCGATCCTTGTCTGTCGATTTCCTTTTTTACTCATTTTATGCAGATAATGCAGAGCTTTGATTAATTTCGATAGGATTTGTTTGATGGTTTGTTCGGGTAAAGGGCCGTGTTTTCGAACATAGTCGCCCAATTCTCCACCTTCACACAACTCAATAATTAAATAGAGATTCTAAACAAAAAAAGAACAATCGAACTTCGCATTGAAATCAAAATCAATTGAAATTCACTTGAGACGATTCGATGACTTCGTGAAGTTGAATAAGATTTGCATGATTAACTTCAGTTAATAATTTGACTTCATTGTCAAGAATCGATGCTTTCGATTTATTTCCCGGCTAAATCCGAAAGTTAATTAAAACAAAAAAAAAGCAATCGAACTACTTTTTTCGGTATTGTTTTCATTGCATAGAAGATTTGTGTCTCACGGGTTTTCACTCGAAATACAGTTCCAAAGGAGCCTTCGCCTAGTTTATCCAAGATTTCGTATTTTGTATCGATACTGGCGTCATCATACAACCGCGTTTGAACAATCTGACGCGCTGAAACAGTGACTGATTGCTTATTCGTTCCTTTGGCCATATTTGAGTTTGAGTTTTTCGACAAAAGAAAAAAAACACAGCAGGTGAACTGAAATGACGAACTGCTTTCGTCGATGATGATAGACAACTAAAATCAAAATAACTGTTCGGCGACCAAAACATTCATTATTTATGCTAAACAAACAAATGAAATCCTAGACATTCAAAGACATTCTCCTTTATATTAAATTTGTTTTTTCTTTGCCGAATGAATAAATAAATTTCTCCCTCTTCTTGTTCTTCTTTTCTCTTTCTTTTGCTCGATATATAATCTTGAGTTCAAACAAATATACCTTTTCCTGCTAATATCAACAATTAGACTTCTCTTTTTTTCTTTATCAAACCAAATTCACACACAAATTTCTCTTGTTTTTATTTTTTTTTATATTTATAAAATGAATCAAAACTAACAACTTGACATCAAAATGATTTGAATTGATTTTTTTTTGAAATAAAATGAATTTTTTCTATAATGGAATTACGTTTCTGTTTTGTTTCTTTTCATTCAAATTCAGCTGATTAAGATTTTCTTCTATTCTTGCATTGAGTAGCTTCGTTAGTTAGTTTATTTTTGTCGTTGACATACAACAATATATTTAGCAGCAATTAACATAACAAAATCGATCATGAAATGAATGATCGGTCAGGACATTCGTTTCGTTTTCCTCGACAGATGTCACTGCAAAAAAACCGTTTTCTCCGACCTAAATTTTTCCATTGCAAAACGATTATTTTTACTATTCGAAAAAAATTCAAATTTCAATTTGATTTTTCCGAAAAGTGTTCCGAAAAATTCGATTGGCAGTTGAAAAAGCACGATAATCATTTTGTTTTACGTTGGTTTTTTGTCTGAGTAAGATGAATACCGATCTCGATGGTCTCTTAGTTCGACAATGTCGTCGATCACATGTATCGAATGGCTGTCATGTCACTCTTCTCCTTTCAACCATATCCGAAGAATGTATACAGTATTCTCAGCCATTGATTTTGTGCATAATCAACTTTTTATTTGCCGAAACAAAAATATCGATTTGTTTTCATTGTTGTCAATTTGTGAATATTTTTAGATTTTAAAGAACAAAAGAAGCTCGTCAAGTTCTTCGTTTTTTTTTATTTATTTATTTTGTTTGAATGTATAGTCTTAATCGATTATTTTTGATAAAATCAATTCGCGATGAGTCAATTTGTTAATAATAGTGCTAATAAATCGAATCAATTCGGTAGACATTCATCGGTGTCAACTGATGAAACTTCTCATTCATTTAATGGTGCAGCTTTATCATTACAAGCCTTTGTTGATGATATTCCATTTCAATTTAATGCAAAATATCGAACAATTATTGTGGTATGTCGATTGTTTAAGGCGAAAAAAATGTCTCTCATTCTCTTTTTTAAAGCCAAATATCGATATTCCTGAGTATGATACCACGAAAATACGTGATATTCTCGCGGAACCAGTGAGTTTGAGATGAGAGAACGAAAGAATTCGATGAATAAATTGAATGTTTAGATCGATTTCGAATTGGAGAATCGAGTTTTAGTTGAAGCTCTCGAAGATTTACAACGTAAAAAGAAAGAAATCGAAGCAGATACTCTTCGTCAACAGACAACATCGCCTTCGACAGTCATCACAACAAATTCGTTGCCAATTTCGTCAAATACAAATCCTGTAAATTACCTACCACCGTCTTCACTCAATCCTCAACCAACAGTAGTTTTAAATACGTTTCCAGTCACTCCTCAAGTTCCACCACCTTCCATTTCGCCATCGTATCGTTTGCCATCGGTACGTGATATCTATTGGCCAACAAATAATCAACAACAATACGCAATTCCACCACCAATTGTCAATCCTCCAGCGAGTTTAGTCTCGACGAATACGTTGAGTTTGCCAACGCCGATTCATTCGACGAATTCATCGCCGAATTCAGTTAAACCAACGGATCGTTCGTTGAATAATTGTGATCCGATTGTCGTCAATGATTTAGCGGCGACATTCGATGGAAATCTTGGCTCCGACGATCCTTTTCATGATGCTGAACTCAAATCATTGAATGATATGGCCGAATTAAGACATTTATATTCAGCTGTTGGCTCGGCCAATACTATTCGACGATAAAGTACATCTATATATTTTTTTTTCTTTTTTTTCTTCTTTTGATTGTTCAAAGACAATTAATAAATTTATCTGAGAATCATATCTGGCGCTGCTGAAATATCATTCTGTTTTTTTTAATTTTTATTAAAAGAAAACAGAAAAATCTTAATCAAATGTCGTTGGTTGTTCTCGAGCATATTCAATATTGAGATCGAGTCGAACGAATTGACATTGATAGCCAGGTTTAGGTCCTGCATCGGGCTTATTCAAATCTCGACCATTAGCTAAATATAAAATATTATCCGTAAGATCATAAACCGCTGCATGAACATCTCCTGCTTTAACAACAGCTGTTATATTTTGAATAGTTGATCCAGGTGTTATTTGTCCGTATTGAGACATGATTTGTTGATACAAACGATATTGATACGATGGACAAAGCCAATCCATATCATCGTACAGTATTTGGTTGTAAATTGAGATCATCATAGAATTCGACTTTTGAATGAGAATATTGAATCATTCGAGCTGTTTTCAATTTTCCATCGGCAATATCCATGACTAAATGACATGTTCGACGAATATCAGCAATATA
>ERZ778023.3667-NODE-3667-length-14614-cov-58.535751_pt1 | contig 14614 bp, 11 predicted proteins | sample MGYA00375753_ERZ778023 | MGnify/ENA primary metagenome ERZ778023 (study PRJEB29350, sample SAMN05389822) | bioreactor metagenome | isolation source: Ammonium sulfate bioreactor | place: South Africa: University of Cape Town | collected 2014-04-04 ...
TGAGCTGGAGCTATCAAAATGGTTATGCGCAAATCACAATGGTACGACATGACAGCAACGAATAGCGAATGAGGGATGGAGAGAGAGAGAGAGAGAGAGAGAGAGAGAGAGCTGAATGAGTGAGAGGATGGCATCGTGTGCTGTCGTGTGTGTGGGCTCTACAGATCGTTCGACAAGTAGGCACGCTGGAAACCATGGCGCCTCTTCAGACGAGCGAGATAGTTGGCGAGGATACTATCAGGCTCGATCCAGCCGAGCATCGAGGCAAAGTATATCGTGTGGCCGACCATGACATCGGCCATCGAAAAGTGCTCGCCGATGATGTAGGGGTGCTGCTGCAGTGCCGGCTCGAAGCGCTGCTTGACGGCGTCAAACCACTTGCTCTTGTTGCTCTCGATGATGTCGGCGTTGCTGGCGGCGCCCGAGAGCACGAACTGGTGCAGGTAGGCCTCGAGCAGCAGCGGGTCGCACGTGGCGGCCGTGAAGAAGAACCACAACCGGAAGCGAGCGCGCTCCTTGGCGTTGGACTGCGCCGGCGGATAGAGGCGGTAGTGGTGGTCGTAGCGGTCTAACAGGTACAGCAGAATGTTGCCGCTCTCGATCAGCTCGATGCCGTCGTCCGAGAAGGTCGGCATGACGTTGGCGGTCGGATGGAACAGATGCGACTCGGCCGAGTTGACGAGGCTGCCGCGCTGGTCGGCCAACTCGATGTCGTTGGTCGTGACATGGAGCGGGATGCCGAGCTCGTGTGCCGCCCAGATCACTCGCGATGAAGGACCTACAATGATCGTGAGCATGATGGGTGGATGGATGGAGCGCCGTGCTCGACGAACCTTCGTGCACATGCTTGAGCGTCGGGATGGCCTTGCCCGTGAGCGACTCGTAGAGGTCGTAGAGGTTCTGCTGCAACGCCACATGATGGAATCGCAACAAGTCGGCTGAAGTACCCGAGCTGAATTCAACCTCCCTTGAATCACAAGAGCACTGCCATGATCAGAATCATGTCGATAGAGCGAGAGCGAGAGAGCGATCTCAATGATACCAGCGAACGAAGGTGTGGTTGTCCTCAGTGACCGACAGGCAGCTCAAGGTCGAGATCTGTGCTGCTACCTCACTCTCGGGCTCCGAACCAATCAACTCCCATGATGAACGCATGTTCTACTCATTCATACGTGAGCCATCTATCAATACAGCTCGATCTTGATCGAGTAAGGTGGTGATCGACCTACCGCTTCATCGAGCTCGAGCAAACGATGTCGCATCCACTGACCATCGGCCCAACGCATCAAGCGCACGGCACCGATCGATAGATCGGAGCCTGACTCGATATCGACAGCCACAACATCCCTGCCAATGCACAAGAGTTTAGAGAACGAAGCCACGGCAGAGACGCTTGCGCGTGCGCGTGTTCGAGAGAGCGTACTTGATGATGCCGAGCGGGAACGAGAAGCGACGCACTGCCTGCCACACGTCCGCCGGCGGCACCGGTACGACGATACTAGCTCGAGCAGACGATGCCATGGGTGGTGATTTACTTGATGTCTCTCCGTCGACTACCCACGCAGCACGATGCGGTAGTTGATGGTGTTCGGATTGATCGATGTCGATCGATGCGGCGGCGAGGAGGCAAAGATGCAAAAAGAGTGAAACAGAGGGAGAAAAAGTCGTCGCATCGGCCGAGCCTCAAGAGCCGCTCCTACTCGATGCGCTTTCTCTTTTTTTCGCTGCTGCCCGCGTCGTCGTCCTCTTCGTCAAGCAAGCAAGATCGCCTGGAAGTACCTCGTCTGATGGCTGGATTCAAGGGAAAGCGACCGCGTGATATCGTGGATGGCGGTGCTACGACAAATGGTGGAGAGAGGCCGCACAAGCGTGCTCGCATCTCTGATGAGGACGACGAGCAGCAGCAGGAGCAGGAGGTCGTCGTGGAGACGGCAGCTCGCAAGGAGAAGCGCAAGAAGGACAAGAAGAAGCGCCAACGTGCCGAAGCCGAGGTCGAGGCTGACGAGAGCCACGTCGATCAAGCGCAGGAGGATGAGGATGTGAGTGCCACCGAGGTCGAGAGCAAGAAGAAGCATCGCAAGGACAAGAAGAAGCTCCGACGTGCTGCTGACGCTGGCGCTGACGCTGCCGAGGTCGATGAGACGGCCACGGCGACGGCCGCCGCCGACGATGACGATGCCAGCTCCAAGAGCAAGAAGAAGCACAAGAAGGACAAGAAGAGCTCGTCGAGCTCGAGCAACGGCGAGCAGCAACAGCACGTGGACTCGATCTCGGTGCACCCCAAGTCGGCGCGCCACACGTACGCGGCTCTCGAGAGCTTCAACGACGTGCGCGACAAGCCGGTGCCTGGCTGGCTGATCGACGCCGCGTGCGCCGGCTTCACGCACCCGACGCCGATTCAGGCGTACACGTGGCGCGTGGCTCTGGCGGGCGTCGATCTGATTGGCGTCGCGCGCACCGGCTCCGGCAAGACGCTGGCGTTCACGGTACCGGGCCTCGTGCAGTGCCTGGCCGAGCGACCCAAGGGCAAGCGCGCTCCCGAGCGCAAGCCCACGGTGCTGGTGCTCGCTCCGACGCGCGAGCTCGCGATGCAGACGGCGCGCGTGGCCGAGAGCTGCTGTGCGGCGTCGCCTGCCGGGCAGCGACTCAGCGTTGCGTGCGTGTACGGCGGAGTCGACAAGCGACCGCAGCGCGCGGCGCTGCAGGATGCCGCCATGGTGGTGGCGACGCCCGGACGGCTGCTGGACCTGATCGACGAGCGCGCGCTCGAGCTCTCGAACGTCAAGTTCTTTGTGCTCGACGAGGCCGACCGCATGCTCGACATGGGCTTTGAGCGCGAGGTGCGCAAGATCGCGTCGCTCGTGTCGGACGACGGCAAGCGCAAGCACCTGGTGCAGACGCTCATGTTCTCGGCCACGTGGCCGCTGGCGATCCGCAAGCTGGCGGCCGAGTACCTGCGCTCGGGCGACGAGGTCGTGCGCGTGACGGTCGGCCACCACCACTCGTCGGCCGACACGGGCGACAACCACGACGACGGCGGCGATGGCGACGGCGGCGATGGCACGTCGGGCGACGGCGGCGAGACGCACAATTCGCACGGACTGCGTGCCGGCGGTCCGGTGGCGTCGCGCTCGGTGACGCAGCACGTGCTGGTGCTCGAGGAGCAGCGACAGAAGGAGAGCGAGCTCTTCCGACTGCTCAAGGAGTTCTACGGCACCGGCAAGGCCAAGAGCGAGCTGCCGCGCGTCATCGTCTTTTGCCTGTACAAGAAGGAGGCGGCGCGCACCGAGCAGCTGCTGCAGCGTCGCGGCTTCGAGTGCGTGTCGTTGCACGGCGACATGTCGCAAGCCGACCGCACGCGCTCGTTCGAGGCCTTCCGCGACGGCCACGCGCGGCTGCTGGTGGCGACCGACGTGGCGGCGCGTGGTGTCGACATTCCCGACGTCGAGCACGTGATCAACTACACGTTCCCGCTGACGATCGAGGACTACGTGCATCGCATCGGCCGCACGGGCCGCGGCCACTCGCGCGGCAACAGCTACACGTTCTTTACTCCCGACGACAAGGCGCACGCCGGCGAGCTGGTGGCCGTGCTGCGGCAGGCGGGCCAGGAGGTGCCAGAAGAGATGAACCGCTTCTCGCTCGTAATCAAGAAGAAGGCCGATCCGTTGTACGGCGCGTTTGGACCTCGTGAGGATCTCGCTGGTAAGAAGTCGACCAAGATCACGTTCGATTCGGATAGTGAGTAACTACTACATCACTCGACTCCCCACTCCTCCGATATATCACCCAGTCCCAGTTTTGTTGTTTGTGTTGTTTGTGATTGCGTCGACGACTTGTTTACAAGAAAGAGAGCGTATTGCGATTGTTATTGAATGAAGACGTTATCAAGCGAATTCTATGAGAGAGATTGACTTGAGAGAGAGATTGACTTGAGAGAGAGAGAGAGAGAGAGAGAGAGATTGAGATTAAGAGAGGGATATGACACAAATGACGATTGGCCCCTACGTATGCAGGCACAACTACGACGACGACAACGACGACGATGAGTTGTGTCGCTTACTGCAGCGGGTCGATGTACACAAATTTCATGCTCGTTTCGCTCCATCGCGTGCTGTCGTTCGATACGCGAATCTCGACTTCGCCCGTGCAAATGTGCTTGGGGATCGTGCAGATGAGCGTTCCTGTGTCGTGGAACCTCGGCTCGACAATGTAGGACTCGGCGACCTTGACTCGTGCCGTCGGTCCTTCGACAAAGTTCTGGCCGATGATGGCGACCTTGGTGCCTCCGGCTGTGCTGCCGTACGATGGGCATATTTCTAGGATCACGGGTGGCGCGATGGCGGCTGTAGTGGCAACGGAGGAGCGAGCGTGTGAGCGAGGAGGTGATGGTGGCGATGGTGAGATGTCGGGTGGCGAGCAGGCGGACGTACGTGTCTTCATGAGTGTCGAGTGCGATACGATGGCCATTGGCGTCGATTGCACGAAGCATACCACCTCTTGGAGCTGGCCATGGCGCATGCGCAAGAGTTCGAAGCGCAGCGCAAAGAGCGTCTCGTCGAGTTGGTGCGACGTAATCAAGACCTTGATGCGGCGGAAGGCCGTGATGCTGCCGGCCGAGACCTTGATGGGAGCGTGGCCCGACAACTTGTCAGGCACCTCCTGTTGCGTGTCGCATCGAATGAGCTTCGGCATGAGGTAGAGCTCGTCCTCGGGTGCGAGCGTCGTTGGTCGGCCGACGACGTGTACGGTCGGATTGGGCTTGAGGTTGCGCTTGTAGACGCTCTTCTCGGGAGGTTGGTCGACGATACGCAGAGAGAGGGTTCTGTAACCAGTACGACAACGATGATGAGAGATTGATCGAAAGAGGTGGATGCTATGGCAGTATACGTACACTTGGTCCTCTTCTACCATGGCATCGGCAGGGAGTTGAACGCCAAGCACACCCTCGCGCTGGTTAGGCGAGATCAAGTGGCCGAGCTCCATGAGCTCGAACGGATCGATCTGCGTCAACTGCACGAGCTGGCTCAGCTGGTAGGCGTCGAGCGCCGTGACGGCGCGCTGGATGGCGAGGAGATCTTCTCGGGGCGCCATCAGCAGGCCGCGCAGCGGCTCGCACACCATGATGTTGGGGTCGTCGTGCTTGAGGTCGAGCATCTGCGCGATCGACGAGCCGTTGGAGTGCACCTCGTCCTGCAACTCGAGTAGGTGGCTCGGCATGACGTCGATCAGCAACAGCTGCAGCAGGTTGAGAACGTGCAGCTGCTGCTCGGGCGCCACGGGCGGTACGACCTCGAGCACCTTGAAGAGCAGGTCGTACGCGGCACCGAAGCGCTCGTGGATCATCTCGCGCAGCCGGCACAGCTGGTACACGATGCCGAACGAGTGGAACTGCACGGGCGACAGCTGGCCGAGGAACTCGAGCTGCTGCGCCTGCTCGTCGATGTTCAGCTGCAGCGTAGCAGCAGGAACGCTGGCGGTCACGAGGTAGCGGAACTGCGTCTCGCTCACTTGTTGCACGAGCTGCGACACTTGCGACAGATTGAACTGGCTCGGGTCCGAGAGCAGATACTGCAGAATGCGCTCGACCTGCGTGGGCGCGAGGTGCTGGAGAGCCACCACGAGCGTGACCATGGCTTGATGCAGGTCCATGATGGAGGTGGGGAGGGGAGGTTGGCGGGGAGAGTGCGAGGGAGGTTGGCCGGGGGTGAGCCGGAACAGGGACGGAACGAGGAGGTGGAAGGAGCGGGGTGGTGCTTGGTGGCACCGCGTGGGTTGCGACGCGAATAAACCACGAACAGAAGGCGGCGATGGCGATGTGGCAAGCGCGCGCGGAACACCAAATCTGCAAGCGAGAGCAGCCGGTGGTGGTGGGATGGGGGAGGTATCAACAAGTAGTAGTGGTGGTGGTAGTGGGCGGTGCAGAGACTACGTCTGTTGCTGGCGCGGGCAGTAGCTGAATGGCGTCGGCGATCCGATCTCTTTCCGCCGCACTGCGCCGCAACGCGGAAAGAAGCAGAGAACGAAGGAAGAAGCCCCGACCCGGGGTACGATCTCGACAACTTTTCCGCTATGTCCGCTCCCGCCTCTGCGCCAGTCGCTCTCGCTGGTGATTGCTACGAGTATCTCGTGGTTTACTTGCTTGTCTCAATCCGAAAAAATCCAATTCGCTCATTATCTCGAGTATATGATCATACCCGTCGAATGGTATGAATAGAGAATTATTTGGATGCGATTGACAATCACACGGCAATTATCTCGCTTCGTATGTGCTTGCCGTTGCTTGCTGCCGAGAGAAAGATTGGGTGAGATTTGTTGCTAGTCCGATGGGAAGATGCACACCACATTGACAATTCCGAACAGCATCACCTTCATCGTGCTTGGATATTGATTTTCGCGGCTGCCTTGGTTCGTTGGTTTGATGGGTGGAAGCGCGTTCGGAAGGTCGGTGCTCCTCACCATCACCGCAGCAATAATCGCCAAATGTCGGTTTGCTCGAATGGCACCAGAAGAGAATGTGTGCACGTTGTACCTGGGTGTTGGCATCACTCTGACGCTGGATATCCTCGATAACGAAGCTTGAAAGATTGGTAGAGTGGTACAGTGGCGAATATTCTCGCTCTGACATCATCGTCTGCAGTGGGCGCAGCAGTAACGAGTGAGATAAATGCGTATCAGCAGCGAAAAAATACACCCGCGTGAACTTGGTGCACGAAACAAACCAGAATCACAACGATAAAAATGGAATCGGCACGTAGAAGGAAGGGATTTGTTGATCGGTGCTTCATACCGCGCCTGAAGCAGCGTTGGTTGATGGTGATCAGCGCCAACGAGCATGCCAACGAGCTGGCGGGCTTACGAGGCGCCAATCGAGATCTCAGGCCGAATAAACGATTATCATTGCACCATGGCGCCGAAGAGCTGGTTGGTGACTCGAGCGTGAATACAGTGATGTTATGTCGGTGGAGAGTATGGCAGCGGTAGCACAGAGGCGGTGAACACGAATACGCTCGGTGATGGAACAAGAAGCAACCAAAAATCTACGAGGGACAATTCACCATCGAGATCGATCAAAGGGTCAGAATCATCAAGCTCTACCGTTGTGAGACGTGGATAGTGTTACTTGTGGCCTCACAACATCATCACCAACCACCACGATATGGCACGTACTCTTGTTGGTTGCGTATGTGTGCGCTTGCTCAACAATAAATCTGTACGCGGCCAAAGGGACCGCCAGAAAAATATATCCACCATCAAAGAGCTTCCATATCGTGTGCCAAGTGATGAACGTGACGTCTACGAGTCGAACAAGCACCAAGTACGTCAGAACGAGATTGATATGTTGACGATGCTACACACAGAAGCAAACGAATGGGACGGGGTACATATTGCGGGGTACGATACGATGCTGCCTCTGAGGAACTTCATATCGCCGCCACGAGAAACATCAATACCATCCATCAAATCAACTCTCACGCCCTCCAAACCACTCTAAACTCATCTCACTGATGATTTCTCAATAATATCATGATCATTGAATTTTTGGGTACCTTGAATCAACCGTACACGATACGAATTGGATGGGAGATATCGCTCGCTCTCTCGTTGGAAGAGAGATATATTCTGGTGCTCGAGGGAGTAGTACGTATCGCCGTACTGCTCCTGAGATGCTCAGATCCAAGCCGCCAACTTGCACCGTACGGCTATATCCTCCACGATAAATTGTCGCGCATCAAAGCAAGAGGATACGATGATGCAACTACATACACAAGGGAGATCACGATATTCTCTCATCAGTGTGTTGGTGCTGATGATTCTTGTTGTAGTAGGCAATGAAGTACTCTGCGATATCGACGTAATAATGATCGGGGTTGATCACGGAGCTCTTGTTCGATCATGGGAAGGTATTCTCTCGAGCTGCGCCTTATCGTTGCAGTCGTGCAGTTGTTGGTGCGCCCATCAGATGCAGGCTGATCGCTACGCACGGCCATTGGGGCGTATGGCAGCTGCCAAGTCGTTGCAATCTCTCGGTATTCAGTCTCAGGTTCGAGAAGTAATAGGTCCAATGCGCGAACGGCGACGCAACATCAAGCAACAGGCCAGTTGGTTGTGCGCGAGGATGGGAGGAACACACGCAAAAAGGGGCGTGGTGCAAGCCGAGGCTTGTTTTACTGCTCCGCCGTAGCGTTCCGTCGTTCCTGCCACGTCAGAGATGCTGCGGACATTTCTTGTGGTAGTCACCGCGGTACCGTTCTCTGCGCCATCTGCTTGCTGCCCTCTCGCTCAATGGCCGACCTCCATTCTCCTCCACCCGAGTGGTATCCACGCACTGGATTGCTCGTTCTCACCAGCGGAATCGTGTTTCCACCAGCGTGGCTGTTGGGAGTGCTGTATGTGCTTGTGAAATGATACGATGTGATTGATTCCAGAGCTGACCCTCGTACGCGTAGGCTCCTGACGTCCACCAATGAACGAACCAGGACCGCGGGCAAGACCGCCTTGTCGTTGGCATTCCTTCTGCTCGATGTGTACTTGTTTGCCGTCAACCGCAGCGACGTGCCGATGCTGGCCGCCTGGGCAGTGTTGCCGGTGGTGCTCATATGGTTTACCGAACGCAACAAGTTTAAGAGCGTTTGTGAACTCTTTTGCTGGGTCGCCTTGTGCGTCTTGTCCTGGTCCTCAGCGTTTGTTCTCGGGCTGATATATCTCCTCACTACTTGGACACGGTGAATCCCCCTCTTGCTCCTCCTCCTTCCTCCACTCCTGTATCACTCATTCAATTGGTTCCACGTCCAACGCGAACGATCTTTGTATTTGTACATTAATCTGGATTCAACACAATCTTTAGCTGGTAATTGCGCCGGCCGGCCCGAACTATCGAGTGTTTCGGCTCTGTGGCAAGATACAACCGCGCATACCTGCCGCGGCACAGTACTCGCACGCAATACACGAGCAGCGCCACGGGAGCGTATGCAGGATAGGGCATCTGCGCTTGGTACGCTGAGCCTGCAATCGTGCTCCAGTGATAGGTTCCTACTTTGCGCTTGATTGCTGTGAGGTCCTGCGGTGCATCGGGAGGAGATATTAGCCGCCCTTCGCATCGGAGCCTCAAGTTGGGCCACTGGCAGAGCAGCGCCATTACTGCCTCCCCAAGCAGAAGGGTAGGGGCTGCGGCGAACGTCAGATCCTTGCACTGGGTCGTGGAGATACTGCACGCATGCGTACCGGGCTCAGGCACTTGGCCCGGTTTGACCGTCAGAGCCTGCACAAGCTTGCGCAGGTAGCGCCCAAGGAGCGACTCCTTCTGCTTCGGAGGCGGGGGAGCTGGTGCAGAGTAATCGTGGATGGGGACGAGACGTTCAAGGCCTTCTGTGGTATCTTCTGGGGCAGCGATGACGGTGGGGCGTGGGGCAGAGGCCATGGTGCTGCTGGGAGTGGTCCTGCTTCGCTTGGCTGTTGGCTTCCGCCCGACCCGGGGTACAACTCGCGGAACTTTTCCTCCATGTCTTTCCCGCGCTTTTGTTCTCCTCTTGGTCCTCCTCTTGCGCCACTCGATCGCTCATCTCATCATCTTCTGGTCTGATTGGCCTGCTCTCCCCTCTGCTTCATGGCGGCGACCAAGTCCGAGACGACGATCTTTGGTGGGTGCATCATTGCTGTTGGGTTTGCGAGTGAGTTTACGCATACGCGAGAGGAGATTGTCGATATCATCAACGAGAATGGAGGTCTCGCGGTCAACAATGTGAACGAGCGAGTGACGCACGTGTGCTGCTCGTCGGAGGACCCGTTCAAGGCGCAGGCCAAGGCGCTCAAGCTGCCGGTGCTCGAGGACACGCTCCTGTTCCGCAAGAAGGAGCTGGGTCAGTTGTTGCCCGTGAACTTTGTTGGCAGTACGTCGAGACCGCGAACGAGACTGCGAACGAGATCGATGCTAATCACTAATATCGCTCGAGCAGCCGGCACCAAGCGAAGGGCAAGCGAGACTGACAAGAGCGCCGGAGCCGATGATCGAGGTATGCTGAAGCAAACGCCAAGCAATACCTCATGAGTGAGTGGAGGAGATACTGATGTGCGTCGGGGCTCTCGTGAAGATGCGCTGACCAAGCGACCTCGCGGACCCGAGCCGGCCAAGATGAAGGGCCGCGCCGAGGTGGACAACAAGACCATGTCGTACAACGTACGTCTCGTGAGTGGCTCGTTGGTGACACCACGAGATAGAAGAAGCAAGGAACTCATCGATGGCCGCTATGAACCACGACACAGACGCATGTGTACGAGCGCGGCGACGAGATCTTCACGGCCTCGCTCAACCAGACCAACATCGACAACAACAACAACAAGTTCTACATCATCCAGCTGCTCGAGTCCGACAACGACAAGAAGTTCTGGGTCTGGAATCGATGGGGTCGCGGTATGCTAACATCCGTATCGAATCGAGTCGTGTCGTATCGAATCATAGCTCATCAGCTCTCTCTCTCTAGTGGGCGCCACCGGACAGAACAAGCTGCTTCCTGGACCATCGGGCTTCACCAACGTCGAGGACGCGATCGTTGTCTTCAAGAAGAAGTTCCGCGAGAAGACCGGCCATGCGTGGGAGTCGCGCTTCACGGCCAAGAGCAAGCCCGGCCACTACACCATCATCGAGATCGACTACAGCGGCGATGCCGAGGCCATCATCGACAAGGTCAAGCGTCAGCGTGCCGTCGCACTGCAGCAGGGCATTCCCGACTCGGCGCTCGTCAAGCCGGTGCAGGACTTTGTGCAGGAGATCTACAACCTCGACAACATGCAACGCAGCCTCGTGGAGATGGAGTTCGATATCGAGCAGATGCCTCTCGGTATGGAGCCACTCACTCACTCGTTCGCTTGAACTGCTCGCTGGTGGATATCGTCTGATTGCGAGTCGCTGCGACCTTAGGCAAGTTGAAGCGTGCCACGATCTTGCAAGCCTACGAGCACCTGAAGAAGATCGACACTCTGCTCGACAAGCCTGAGATCGACCATGCCAAGCTCAAGCACCACAGCAACTGCTTCTACTCGCTGATCCCGCACAACTTTGGCCGCAGCCAGGCGCCCGCCATCAAGACCAAGACCCTGCTCAAGGCCAAGCTGCAGATGCTCGAGGCGCTCGGCGACATTGAGATCGCCACCGACATTCTCAACCGCACGGTCGATGTGTCGGTCAATCCGATCGACCAGCACTACGAGGCCTTGCGCGCCAACATCGAGCCGGTGCCTCAAGACACCGAAGAGTTCGCCGTACTGCGAGATTACGTTGCGCGCACTCACGGTGCAACACACGAGTGGTACACTCTCGACATTCTCGACGTCTTCAAGGTCGATCGGTACGTATGCGTGCGCAGCTGGTCCTGCTCTCTCAACTGCTAACCACAATGTTGCGTAGCAATGGCGAGAGCGATCGCTTCGAAGCCAAGAGCAGCTCGATCCCCAACCACATGCTGCTGTGGCACGGCTCGCGCTTGACCAACTTTGTCGGTATCCTCTCGCAAGGTCTGCGCATCGCACCGCCCGAGGCGCCCGTCACCGGCTACATGTTCGGCAAGGGCGTGTACTTTGCCGACTCGGTCTCCAAGAGCGCCAACTACTGCGGCGCCACGCACGAGCGACCCGTCGCGTACATTATCCTCGCCGATGTCGCAGTCGGCAAGCCGTACGAGCTCCAGAAGGCCGAGTACATGGAGCGCGCGCCCAAGGGCTTCCACAGCACCGTGGGCCTCGGCAAGAACACGCCCGATCCTGCCGTCACCACGACGCTCAACGGCTCGCTGGTGCCGTACGGCAGCATGATCGACTCGCCGTACCAGCGCAGCGACCTGCTCTACAACGAGTACATTGTGTACGACGTGGCGCAAGTGCGTATGCGTTACGTTATCAAGCTCAAGTTCAACTTTATCGACCAGGACTGAGCGAGTTGAGCCATCCGATGACGCGGTGGTCGTTACCATGTTACATAGAACGCACAGGCCACCCCACGAGCCAACTAGAACGAATGAATGAACCTTTACTCCATCTCAAACGCAAACAAAGAAACACTACCACGCTCACCAGCCAGAACATACGGCGGCCTTAGCTCAGGATCGCGCCAATCACCAGCGCAAACCACGTGGCCAGGAAGATGCCCGTTTGCAGGAAGAACGACTACTCAGCAGCGAGCGGCCGTCAGCTGTTGATAGGTGCTCGCAAGGGATGAAGTGGAGGATGGCAGCGTACCATGATCATGCCAGCCTTCTCGGCTTCGTGTGGCTCAACGTTGCTAGGACCATATCCCATAGCCAGCGCTACACAACGGATAGCGTAAGAAGCGCGATAACAACCATAGACGAGGCAAGGAGACCCGCACGTACTTCCAAAGAATCCATTCGAGAACGCAAACAGGATCATGAACGAGTAGTACCACAGATCATTGTCGAACAGCGGCTTGTCTTGCGGCAGCACGCTGAGAATGAAGAGCGGGAAGAAGAGCAATCGCAATGCCGTCACCATCCACAGGAATCGCTGCGGGATCTGAACAAAGTACGGCCATGTGCGACCGACAAAGTCGAACAACTGGAACAGGAACTGCGCGTATGTGACGCACGAGACCGAGAGCTCAACAGGTTAGCAAGCAGCGATCGGGAGAGCGAGGGCATGTGCGAGCATCGGCACATACCACCATGATCACTGGGAACCAGCCTTGTGCTCCTCCTGGAATCATCGTCGATTGGATCATGCTCGTGACGCCAGGGAAGAGCGACAGGGTAATGAAGAACACGACGAACACCGTGATCGCATCGACCCCTGCCACAGCCACATGAACGAGACGCGTGAGTCAACAACGCGAGAGGCGACTTGGCTTGGCGCACCGGTAGCCAGACGTACAGATCTTGCGGAAGATGCTCAGCGACGATGGCGCCAGCGCCGGCTCAGCATAGCCGAACTCATTCACCACGCCGTGCTTTTGCTCCTCCTGTGGCTTGCGCGGGTTAGATACTGGCAGCAACGACGAGTTCGATCGGCACACGAACCTTCTGATGCTCGAAGCGACGCAGGTAATAGATGGTGAACGGCAGTCGCAGCATGTAGATGTACAGGAAGATCGTCACCAACACTACCAGCGATGCCACGCCAAAGTACAACCACGTGCTGATGAAGAGACCTGCATCCAACGAGCCAACGAACGAGCCAGCGAGTCAGGAGAGGTGTCGCGATCCTGAGCCGAGCAGCCGCGAAACGGCACCTGACGCGAGGCCCGACAGACTCGCTTTCGTCAAGATTCGAAGCAAGCCAACGATCACGCCTGTATCACACCCACCACAACATCATCATGATCCATCAGAAGGAGCGTGTAAACATAGCGCAGTTGGGCTTGCAAGACGCAGCGATCCAGATACACGAGCGGATATGCCATTCGCGGTCGCAGTTCGCATTCGATCATTCGCGTACCTGAGAGACCCATTCCCGACATGATGGCCGTGGTGTAGCTCGGCGGGAAGATGGCTCCCAGTCCCAGCACCGAGCCGAACTGCGTCGCGAACGCGATGCCGATGAGGAAGGTCACGACCAGCGTGGTCCACATCATGAGGTCGATGTTGAGCGACGAGAACGACGTCACGGTCGGAATCAGCAGCTGGCCCACGACGAACACCAGCATTGTGCCGACTGCATCATTGTGGGCATTTGGATCCAGTGGTCAAGTATTGAAGCGATTGGCATCGTGTGGAGGTTAGATCAAGTCGAGATACGCGAGCGATGATGGCATTCGAAGTGTGGCGTACGTATGCGGAGCTTCTGCGGTATGCGATCGCCTGTGCGACACAATCAGCGATATCAACGAGTCAGTTTACGGCAGTAGCTCTATGAGATGTGATTATGTGAGTATTGGGGCGATGGGTTGCTGCTCGAAGGCGCACCAAAGTAGATCAGCACGACCATGACCGGCACCTGTGGCAGGTTGAACGCGATCGACACATAGAACGGGAACTGCGCGTTGTCCTCAAACACCTATCAAGCTCGAGACCGTACGTTACTGGCACGCTCATAAACTCGACGCGGCGAGTATCTCAACCCCGGCGCCATACCGACGCAAAGTAATCCAGCGCCGTGATGATGGCGTTCCAAGGGAACATGACCGAGATACCGAGCAGCGTGCATATCATCATCACTTGAAGGTGCGTGTCCTCGGGTATGTGGTCGGCTGGTCGGCCAATCAAATCCACGGCCGACGTCGAGCTGCTGACGATCGGCATCGAGTGGCCTTGAGACACATCGTCTCGCTCGTCGTTGTCGTACCCAAGGCCCATGTGTGGCTGCTTTTGCTGCGAGTGGCTGACCGAGAGACCCAATAACCGCAACGACAACCAAACAACAAGCCTCGTTCGTTCATTCGCTTGCTGCCTTGCCCGCTCTCGCGTCTGCCGCACACACAAACCCGTATGGCCCTCGCCCAGCGCGATCATCTTGATATCCTATCACTCATCAATATCATCTTGATATCCTATCATCCATCAATATCATCTTGATATCCTATCATTCATCAGTATCATCTTGATATCCTATCACCCATCAATATCATCTTGATATCCTATCACTCATCAATATCATCTTGATATCCTAT
>ERZ778023.3686-NODE-3686-length-14549-cov-4.906513_pt1 | contig 14549 bp, 13 predicted proteins | sample MGYA00375753_ERZ778023 | MGnify/ENA primary metagenome ERZ778023 (study PRJEB29350, sample SAMN05389822) | bioreactor metagenome | isolation source: Ammonium sulfate bioreactor | place: South Africa: University of Cape Town | collected 2014-04-04 ...
GATCGGCCCGTTCACGAGCGCACGGCCATCGGTACGGTTGTAATTCCCGTAGGTGCCGCTGAATTCGTAGAAGAACTCATCGGTTGGCTTGCGCGTGACAATCTGCATCCCGCCGCCGAGTGCGTTTTTGCCGAACAGCGTCCCTTGCGGCCCGCGAAGAACTTCAATCCGTTCCAGATCGTAGAGATCCAGATTGGCACCGCCACGGGCGAGATAGGCGCCATCCAGCATCAGGATGACGGACGGATCGCCGCCTGCGTTTCCGGCCACCCCGACGGATGTTCCAATGCCGCGGATGTAGTATTCCGGTTCGGCCTGGTTATAGGCCGTGGTTGTGAAATTTGGGGTGCGTTGGGCAACGTCTGCGATACGGTTGATCGAATTCACCCGCAATTGCTCTGACGTGAAAGCGGATACGGCAACAGGCACCTGCTGCAGGTTCTGTTCTACGCGCTGTGCCGTGACCGTGACGGTCTCAACACCGGTTTCCTGTGCATACGCGACGCTGCCCGCCGCAAGCGCCACCGAGACGCCGAACCCGGCCGCCAGGGCCGCGGTGGACGCGTATGTTCTGAACTTCAGTCGAGACATATTTTCCCCCTGCATCGCAACACAAAATCATTAGGATGCTAAGGGTGCGAAATAGCGTCCCCATGCGCACCGTTCAATGGCACGCATGGGATTTTTTTCTGCTATGGCGTTTGTGTAACAGTCGCTACAGGAACTTACCCTTCCTGCTTCGCCCAGGCCGCACCGGCCCAATCGGCCGTCAGCTTTCCGTCCTTCGGAACAGGGAGTTCACGAATCCGCTCCGGCACATCGTCAAATTCCAGTTTGAGCGCCTTACACATCACCGCGTGCAGGTTGTAGGCCATGACGTGGTAGCTCAGCTCGAGGATATCTTCTTCCGATATCAGGCTGTGCAGGGCGTTAAACGTCCCGTCCGGCACGCGGCCATGCTGCAGAACGAGGCAGTCCGTATAGGCCAGGACGGCCCTTTCAAGCGGAGAGAAAACATCGGAAACACCCCAGTCGGGGATGGCGGCAATCTTTTCCTCTGAAAGGCCGTTCCGCCGTCCCGCTTTGCAATGCTGGGAGAAGACAAATTGGCTACCGACGGCGAATCCGGTCCGGAGCAGGGCGATTTCCCGAACCTTGGGGTCCAGCTTGCTGACGCTGCGATCGGAAAACATGCCGAACATGCCGAACTGGGCTGTCGCGTGATCGAAGATCGCCGGAACCAATGCGAACACTGTCCACCAATTGCCGGGGGTCCCGGTCGCGGTTCCCGGCTCCGCCACCGGGTCCCTGTCGCCAAAAAGCTGCTTGTAAAATTTTCTTACATTTTCAGTTGCCTCGGAAAGAGGGACCTGTCGCAGTCTGGGCATTGATATTCCTCCTTTTGAACCTGGTCTGTTTTAGACGGATTGCTTAGAATTCTATATAGTCCGCGGTTGCAAAAAGTGTTATGAAGAAGTCCGGCTCTCCAGGGAGAAACATCACATGGCCAATCTGCAGAACAAGGTTTTCGACATTCAAGGCGTCAACCACCTCGCCCTCGTGTGCAAGGATATGGCGCGCACTGTTGACTTCTATTCCAACGTCCTGGGCATGCCGCTGATCAAGACGATCGACCTTCCCAACGGGATGGGGCAGCATTTTTTCTTCGATATCGGGAATGGCGACTCGCTTGCATTCTTCTGGTTCCCGAATGCGCCCGAAGCGGCACCCGGCGTCTCGTCTGCGGCCAACCTGCCCGGTGAAGGGTCCATCGCCTCGGGGCACGGTTCGATGAATCACGTCGCGCTCAACGTGCCGGCGGAGAAGATCGACGAATATTATCAGAAGCTGATCGCCCGCGGCATCAAAGCAACGAAGATCATGAACCACGACGATTCGGAGCGTCAGGTGAGCCCCGAAATTTCGCCGTCAACATTCGTGCGTTCGATCTATTTCTCTGATCCGGACGGTATTTGTCTGGAATTCGCAGCATGGACGCGCGTGCTCGATCCGAAGGTCGATGTTCGCCACGAACCGGTGGATGCGCAAGGCAAAAAGAAAACACTGGTCATGGAACCTGCGGAGTAAGCGCCGCAATTCATGAGGTTGAATAGGGCGCGGCTGCCTGACATGGGCAGCCGCGCCCTTGTTATTTGGGTACCTGTTTGAACGCGTATGTTGCGGGCCGGGCGGCCACTTTGGAGACGGCGGCATAGCCCTGCGGCTCTGTCTCCCACAGCCAGTTCCCGGCGTAGCCATTGCCGGGCCATTGCCAATTTTTCGACGATCAGCGCCGCCCGCGTTCCCGGCCTGCAAGATCAGCCAGTAAGCCGCCTTGCTGAGGATTTTGAGGCCGAAGGGTGCGACCAACAGGCCGTCGGCGCGGGTGCTATCGATCAGTGGCCTGCGCCCCATCGCGACCCCCAATCCCCCAATCCCTCAAACGCGGCCGATGTTGCCGTTTGGATCGTGTCGAATTTCGGCCCCGCTGCCGGGTCCATTCCGGTGATATTTGCGCCGTTCCCGGCTGCGCCCTGAAGCCATTCGGGCCACCCTTCTAGACGCCGGGTGACGATCAACATCGATCGGTTGCCCTGGATTGCCGACAACATTAATCTCGAGCTGAATTCCGGGCTGCTCTCGGTAAAAGGCGGGCAATCGCGGCAGAAGCCAGCAAGCGGCAAAGCTCGGCACACTGTTGACAGTAAGTGTGCACTTCCCGTTGGCCAGCCGCGCCTTGCGCACCGGGCGGGCAAACTGCGCCACGCAGGCCATCTCCAGGGCGATACGAATCTTCTCTTTCGACGAATGGTGCTTGCGGGTTGTCCGGCGGCTTGCTCTTCACAAGCCGCTCGGACGACGATTCTACAGTTCCGGATTTCTGACTTATCTCCAGTCCCTGGTGGTTAAATGGGCCAGAAATTCTTCGCTCATCAAGCCTCTAAGCCTGTCTCAGAAGCGCTGATGCCGAGCACTCGATATCTTCTTCCATTCGGTGCTGATCAAAAAAAGGGGGGCGTCAGACGAGCTGCGCCCCCCAAAAATCTGCTGACCGTCAGGTCACATCTTGAAGGTCAAATCCATGCCATAGGTCGCCGGGTTGGCGAAATAAAGCTGGGTGAAATAACCCGAGCTCGGCACCGCGGAGAGACGATATAGGGCATTGTTCAGGTTCTTGCCCCACAGCGCGACCTGCCAGCGGCCCTGGGGTTCACTGTAGACGAGGCTGGCGTCGACCGTCGCATAGGTAGGCTGGAAACCGACCGGATTGTTTGTCAGGTTCGTGAAATGCGACGTTTCAATCTGCACCGAAGCAGACGGCGTCAAGACGCCGTGTCCATTGAGGTCGAAGTCGTAGGACGCGGAATAATTCATCGTCCACTTTGGCGCAAAGCCCGGGCGCAAGAAGGAATAGTCTGCCGTTCCTGTCCCAAACACGTTCGCGTTGAAGCTCGTATAGTTGGCGTCAAGCAGGCCGACGCTTGCCTTCAGAGTCAGATGCTCGACCGGAATTGCAGTTATCTCGAGCTCCACCCCCTGCGCCCGTTCATAGGCGTTATTGACAATGGCCTGCTGTAGACCGCCGCCAGGGATGAATGCGCCGACCTGCATGTTGGAATATTTGTTCAGGAAGGCAGCCGCATTGACCCGCAGACGGTGATCATACCAGTCCGATTTCAGGCCGATTTCCCATGCCTGCGCAGTTTCAGGCGAATAGGGCGTTCCTGTCAGGAATTCGGAGTCTACGCGCGTATTGAATCCACCAGCCACGAAACCGGTAGAGAAGCTCGCGTAGAGCATCTTGTCCGGGTCGATCTGATAGTTTGCACCAATGTGGTATGTCGCGTTGCCCCACGATTTCTTGAAATTGTACGTACAGGCCATATTCGGAACGACACTGGCCGGGTTGATGGTCGTAAAATTCGGGATTGACGGATCGCAAGGCGTTAGCGGCAGCGAGTTGAGGTGCGAATTGACCCGCTCGATATCTTTGCGCTCGTTCGTGTAGCGAACGCCTGCCGTCAACTGTAGGGCTGACGTTACATTATAGTCTGCCTGGAAGAAGCCCGCGACTGAATCATCGTTCTGCTTGGCATAATCGATGTAGTTGTCGAGTGTCGGAAAGGTCGAGGTGAACAACTGGGATCCGCTCCAGGTCTTCGCGACATAGATCGCGCCGGCCACCCACTTCAGAGGTGAATCACCGTTCGATTCGAGGCGAAATTCCTGACTCCACTGCCGGTTATCGAGACCGAAGGTCGATTCGAAGAAATCCAGCTCGGTGTTGTCATAGTCGCTGTAGCTCAAATTGCCATTGCGAACGAAACCCGTCACCGACACCACATCGAACATATCCGTATGGTAGCGCGCATTCAGCGAGACGCTGGTCGTATCCTGATAGTCCCCGCTCGGGAAATTGCGGTACACTGTGTAAGGCGCATTGGGGCCGAGTGGATACGGCTGACCGGGCGTACGGTAGTCGAAACCGGGGTGGCCAAAATATGTGGCGAGGGCGTCGCAATAGCCATGATAGGCCGGGTCCGTCGCGTAAGAACAGGGGATCGAACCGTTCTGACCGCCGACCGACGTGCTGCGATCTTTCGAGTATGAGCCCACCAGGGTTGCCGTAAAGTTGGAAACCGGATTCCACAACAGTGTGCCACGGATTGTTTTGATATCATCGCCACCCAGATGCTTGGCAATGGTCGGGGTGCTGGTCGTCGGGGTATAGGCGTTCTTGAATGGGCCGCCAGAGGTCTGGCTTTGAAGTGTGATGCGCGCCGCCAGCGTATCATCGATCGGAATGTCCGCGGCGCCGAAGAAGTCGAGCCGTCCGAAATTTCCGACACGAACCATAGCTTCTACGCTATAGACATCGCCCGGCAGTTTCGTCGTGATGTTGACGACGCCGCCGACGGTATTTTTGCCGAACAGCGTGCCCTGCGGGCCGCGCAATATCTGGATATTGTCGACGTCGAGCGTATTGCTCAGCATGCCGATGTTGCTCGGCATGAACACGCCGTTGACCGACACGCCCACTGCGGGATCCTGTCCCATGTCGACACCGGCGTATCCGATGCCGCGCGAGAAGACGACCGCCGCATTGCGGTGAATGGCGCCTACCCCCTGAATGGTGAAGTTTGGTGCCTGGTGATTGACGTCGGCAAGATTCTGGACGAACAGGCCCTCAAGGTCGTTTGCGCTGAGTGCAGTTACCGACAACGGCGCAGTTTGGATCGATTCCGAATATTGGCGCGCCGAGACTGTGACTGTTTCTATTCCGCCAGTGTCCGTGCTTTGGGCCAGCGCGACCCCACTCATCGACATAACAACGCCAGACACTGCGCCCATCATCAGGGCAGACCGGATATTCATGGTGTATCCCTCTAACAATCTTCTCACGGCGTACCCTTCTCAAGGCCCCGTGATCGGAGATCCGCTTGATTCTCTGCGTGGGATTGATAAGTATTCTAAGGAAATGGGGCAACGGGGAAAGCGTCCGCGCGGGCAGGTTCGACCGTCCGACGCTCATTCGGTTGCAACATGTTGCACAACGAACACACAGGCTTGGATCATATTTGCAGGCCGTTAATGTATTAATAACGAAGTGCAACACGGCGAGGCTCTATTGGGTTGGTGTCATGACGTCCGGATGCCTCAAGCGTGCAGACACCTTCTTCCTTCTCAGCCGTCTGCCTCGTCGGAACCCTCGGATGGTGGATCAATTGAGTGAGGTGGTCCCGGTCGCCGATATGGGCACCCAGCCGGCTTATACAGTGCTGGACGGCGGTTTGACCTATTACCGACCCGATCGGGCACTATGGTATTTCGCTGTGGGCGAAGAACATCACCGGCAAGGTTCACCTGCTGTCGGCCGTTCCGAGCACCAACGACTTCACGCAACTCTACTTCGCCGATCCGCGCACGTTCGGGATCAATCTGAACGTGAAGTTCGATGCGCCGGCGGAATAGGGGGTAAACGCAATGGCGAAAACGCCGGCGGTGGAGGAATGAACGAAAGGGAGTGTAGAAGATGACCAACGCTGAGGGGCCCCACGGCGAAGAAGCGTTTGAGTTCCGTGGCGTCAATCATGTCGCCCTCGTTTGCAGGGACATGGCTGAAACGGTCGACTTCTACACCCGCGTTTTGGAGATGAAGCTGGTCAAGACCCTCGATCTTCCGAACGGTCGTGGCCAGCACTTCTTCTTCGATTGTGGAAACGGCGACACGGTTGCGTTCTTCTGGTTTCCAAACGCGCCCAAAGCTGCGCCGGGCATTGCATCGATGCATCCGGACTACGCGACCGTCGGATCGCAAACCGCGCATGCCTCGATGAACCATCTGGCCATCAGCATTCCGCTGGAAAAATTCGACGCTTATGCAGAACGCCTTCGGGGCAAGGGTGTAAAGATCAAGGTTTTGAATCACGAGGATACTGACCGGCACGGATCGGCTGAAGTCAGTGATGCAACCTGGATTCGGTCAATCTATTTTCGTGATCCCAATGGCATACATCTGGAATTCGCGGCGTTGACGCGTGCCTTTGACGATACCGACGTCCGCCATGAGCCCGTCAACGAATCCGGCGAACGTGTCGCCCTGAAACGGGATGTTTCTGTTGCGCGGCCCGGATAAGACGAACTCTTTATGACCACTTCACCCGAAGCCGTGCAGGATGTGGCGGACGAGCGGCTGCACAATGGTGCGGGCGTTCCGGCACAGGAATATCCAAGCGCAATTTACGCCTGGTTCGTCGTTTCGGCATTGGCGCTCACCAATATGGTGTCGTATGTCGAACGGCTCATCCCGACACTCCTTTTTGCGCCGATAAAGAAGGACTTCGGTCTCAGCGATACACAGGTCAGCCTGCTGGCCGGGTTTGCCTTCGTTCTTTTTTATGTCGTGTTTGGCCTCGTTATCGGGCGGCTGGCGGATCGCTCCAATCGCAAGCGCATCATCATGATCGGCGTTGTGTTTTGGAGCCTTGCGACGATGAGCTGCGGTCTCACGCGCAATTTTCTCCAGTTGTTTCTCGCCCGTGTATCCGTGGGTGTGGGGGAAGCGACTCTTGGCCCTTCGGCCACATCGATGATCAGCGATTATTTCTCGCGGGGTCGTCTGGCCCGTGCGCTTAGCGTTTATTCCGGTGCGCAATATGTCGGAGCCGGGCTTGCGCTTGTGGTCGGTGGGTTGGTGATCGAGCTGATTGCGCAGATGCCGCCGCCGGTCTTGCCGTTTTTCGGACAGATCGCCCCTTGGCAGACAACTTTCCTTGCTGTCGGCGCGATCGGGATACTCGTCTTGATACCGCTCAGTTTTGTGCGGGAGCCTGTCCGCCGCGGCCTGATGGATGGCAAATCCGGCCCGGCCGCCAAGGGTGCAACGCTGTCGGAGCTGTGGGCGTTCCTGCGTCTGAACAAAGGCGCCTTCGGCGCGCACTATGCCGCATTCTCAATCCATTCGATCCTGGGTTTTGGAACAGTGGCCTGGATGCCCTCTTACTTCATCCGTGTCCATGGCTGGGAAGCGCATGACATCGGATATGTCTATGGTCTGATGGTGGGAACGCTTGGCGCCGCCGGTGTTGTTCTGGGCGCCCGGTTTGCGGAGCGGCTGCTGGCAAAGGGTTATGTGGACGCTTATTTTCGCGTGCCGTTGATCGTCTGCGTAGTGATTGCGATCCCACAATTCCTTTGTACGCTGATGCCGACGGCGGAATTGTCGCTGGCGCTCCTTGCTGTCTGTACATTGTTGAGCAGCTTTCCTGTTGCGGTTGGCGTTGCAGCGCTTCAGGTCATTACGCCGAACCAGATGCGCGCGCAGGTGCTGGCCATCTATCTGTTTGCGGCAAACATCATGGGGCTTGGGTTGGGGCCGACTTTCGTGGCCCTGATCACGGACTATGGGTATGGCTCCGAAGGCGCTGTCGGCTATTCGCTATCGACCGCCGTAGTACTGATATTGCCGATCGTGATCGTTATTCTGTGGCTTGGGTTGAAGCCGTTCCGCGAGAGCCTCGCACGTGCCGAAGCCTGGGCGGAAGATGGCGCCGGCACCGCTTCGGCGGCAAGGGCATAGGAGGTCCTCAATGCCCAGAATAAAGGGGCTTTCATTTGACACTATGCCGGCGGAGCTGGCTCAGCGTTTGAACGAGATATTCGGGCCTGACCGCACGAAGGGAACTGTGACCGGCACGCCAGGCAATTGGTGGACGGTGTGGGCCCGTGTTCCGGGCATATTGGGCGCCTTTAGCGCATATCCTCTTCGTGATGCCCCTTTGAACGCTGAACTGCGGGAGATTGCGCTGGTCCGCACGGGCTATCTGCGTGCCAGTCAGTTTGTGTTTTCGCAGCACAGCAAAAGTGCCCGCAAAGCAGGCGTAGTGGAAGAGAAGATCAAGGCGATTCCGTACTGGACGGTGTCGGACGTGTTCGACAAGCAGGAGCGCGCAGTTCTTGCCTATACCGACGGTCTTATCCTAGAAGACGGCCGTATCCATGATGCAGTTTTTGCGAGCCTTCGCGCTCACCTTTCCGATGATGAAATTCTGATACTGACTTATGCCGTCAACATGTACAGCCTGCATGCAACGGCAACCAGGGCGTTGCGGCTGGAATATGATGACGTGCCCGAGCGGGTGGTCGAAATTCCCGCGCCGGTTTCTCCGGGTGTACAGGATTGGCTTCGTACATCGTGGGCCCGAAGCGAGGCGGATGAGGGTACGGGATAAGCGTCTCTCGCAATCGAATGGGTTGAGAAATATGTTGTATGCCCGGTTCTGCGAAACACCGGAAAGGCGTTCCGGTGCCGGGCTGTTTAAAGGATGTGTCAAATGCGTGCGCTTGAAGATGTCGTTGTTCTGGATCTGACCCATATGCTCTCGGGGCCCTATGGCACCATGCTGTTGGCGGATCTCGGCGCGCGCACGATCAAAATCGAACCACCGGTGAAGGGGGAAGGTACCAGGCGGCTTCTCGAAACCTCGAAAGAGTTTTCGAAGGAGGGGATGGGCGCCTATTTCCTCACGCTCGGCCGTAACAAGGAAAGCGTCGCGATCGATCTGAAAACGGAAAAGGGCCTGAACCTTTTTTACGATCTGGTGCGCAAGGCCGATATCGTGATGAGCAATTTCGGTGCCGGCGTCACGCGGCGGCTGAAGATCGATTATCAAAGCCTTTCGGCAATCAATCCTCGCATCATCACCTGCACGATTTCCGGCTTTGGCGAGACAGGGCCGGACCCCAATCGTCCGGCATTTGATCTGGTTGCTCAGGGTATGGGCGGCGGCATGTCATTGACGGGATACCCGGATGGTGAGCCACTTCGCGCGGGCATTCCGATTGGCGATCTTGCCGGTGGTATGTTTGGTGCATTGGGCGTTTTGGCCGCGCTGCAGGCGCGCCATGTCACCGGCCGCGGGCAGAACGTGGATATCTCCATGTTCGATAGTCAGTTGTCGCTCCTGAATTACATGGCGACCATGTATCTGATGTCCGGTATATCGCCTGGCCGTTCCGGGAATGGGCATTTTGTGCACGTGCCCTACAATACGTTTCGCACCAAGACGCGCTATCTCATCATTGCCGTCATCACCGATAATTTCTGGGTCAATCTGGTTGATCTTTTGGGCGATGACGCGCTGCGCCGTGAGGAGTTTCTCAAACAGCCCGGCCGCCTTGCCAACAAGGCGTTTATTGAGGAGCGGGTGCAGGCCGCTTTCGAGAAAGAGACCTGTGAGCATTGGCTGGAGGCCTTGGCGCGCTACCGCATCCCCGCCGCCCCGGTGAACGAGTTGAAACACGCTTTCTCCGATCCGCAGGCGCTGGCCCGTAATATGAAGGTCGATGTGCCGCTGACCGGCGGTGCCACGGTGGCGCAACCGGGAAATCCGATAAAATTGTCGGAGACGTATGCGGATATTTATACCGCCCCGCCGGCGGTTGGGCAGGATACCGCGCGGATTCTGGGAGAGCTCCTGAATCTCGATGCCGATGCACTCGCGGCACTGGCGAAAGATGCTATCATCGATCTTGGTTCGCGGACGTAAGTCATGTCTGAGCAGGTTGAAATCATCGAAGTCGGCCCGCGCGACGGGCTGCAGAATCAGGATGCGATCCTGTCAACGGAAGACAAGGTCTCGCTCATCATACGCCTGCTCGATGCCGGCGCGCGCCGTATTGAAGTGGCCAGCTTTGTGAATCCCAAGCGCGTGCCGCAGATGGCGGATGGTGAGGCGGTGTTGAACGCGCTGCCGTCGCGGGCAGATGCAACCTATATCGGGCTGGTCCTGAATGAGCGCGGCCTGGAACGCGCGCTGGCGACAAAGGTTGATGAGATCGGCATGGTCGCGGTTGCTTCCGATACGTTCGGCCTTCGCAACCAAAAACAGACATCTGCGGAATCCGTGGATGTGGCATGCCGCGTTCTGCGCGATGCCAAACGTGCTGGCCGCCGTGCGCAGGTGACGATTGCTGTGGCGTTCGGTTGCCCGTTTGAGGGCGAAGTGCCTGAAAGCCGCGTCGTGGGAATGGCACAGAAACTGGCTGAGGCGGAACCGGTCGAGATCGCAATTGCCGATACGGTCGGTGTTGGCGTGCCGTCACAGGCGAAATCGCTTCTGACGGCGTTGCGTAAGGCGCTGCCGTATATGCCGTTGCGCTGCCATTTCCACAATACGCGCAACACCGGCATTGCGAATGCATTCGCTGCCCTGGAATGCGGTGTCCGCCGGCTGGATTCCAGTGTTGGCGGTATTGGCGGCTGTCCCTTCGCGCCGGCCGCGACCGGCAACATCGCGACGGAAGATCTGCTCTATATGCTGAACCGGTCCGGGTTCAGTACGGGCTACGACCTCGCGAAGATTACAGGCATGGTGCCGTGGCTCGCACCACGCCTCAATCTGGCGGAGCTTCCCGCCATGGTCAGCAGGGCAGGGCCTTTCCCGCCCGTTGCCGCCTGAACGGTCAGCGGCCCTTGAATTTGGGCGCGCGCTTTTCGAGGAAGCTCGCCACGCCTTCCTTGTGATCTTCGGTCTGCATCAGCCGCCGGATCCGGTCGATCGCCCAACTGCCGATCTCTTTCGGATCGCCATAGGCGGTGCGGCGCAAGCCTTCTTTCAATGAACGCACCGCGAGTGGTGGGTTCTCCGCAATGCTGGCGGCCAGCGCGCGTGCGCGCTCCAGCAGTTGCTCGTGGGGCACTACGTCGGTGACAAGACCGATCCGCTTCGCCTCGTCGGCGTCGATCACGGCGCCTGTAAACAGAAGCTCCGCTGCCTTGGCCGGTCCCACGATAGCGGGCAGCCGGTAAAAACCGCCAATATCGCTGACCAGGCCGCGCTTCACGAACAGCTCCGCAAATTTCGCCTTCTGGGATGCGATGCGGATGTCTGCGAACAGTGCCAGTTCCATGCCCCATCCGACGGCCGCGCCGTTCACCGCTGCAATGACCGGGCATTCGCAATCCAGCGCCGCCATTGCGGCCGGGGTCGGTCTCGGGCGCACGATCGGTGGCTGTGATGTTTGCGATACGGCTTTCGGCCCGGCCATGATCTCCTGCACATCGTCGCCGGAGCAGAAGGCCGGGTCCGCCCCGGTCACGATCACGCAGCGTATCTCCGGATCGGCGGAAGCGATGCGAAACGCGGATTCGAGTTCGTCATACGCCCGGAAATTGAGGGCGTTGCGCCGCTGCGGCCGGTTCAGCGTGATTGTTGCGACATGATCAACAACGTCAAAACCTGTGCAGTTGAAATCTTGCGAGGCGATTGCTGTATTCTGTGCCACCTGTTTGCCCTCCTCATGTCTGTTGTTGGTGCGGGTGCGATGTGCGCACCCCATATGTCCGCATAATGTATCCGCATATGTCTTTGGCTTATTTCACCGCAATCGGGTTCACGGGTGCGCCCGTTCCGCCAACGATCTTCAACGGCGCGGCGGCATAAAGGAAGGTCCATTGCCCGTCCACTGCGCAGTCGTCCGCCAGTTCATCCAGTTGCGTGATTTCGGTGAAGGTTACGCCGAGGTTGCGCATCAGCGCATTGTGAAGCGGCAAGGCGACACCGGTGACGGGATCGATCGTCACCTCATTCGCCATCGTATCGGTCACCAGATTGGGAATCTCGTTGTCATGAAACCAGTCGACCAGGGCCGGGCTGTAGGTCAGCCCGGGTTCGAGATAGTCGCGGAAGAACTCCTCCCGCGGGCGTTTGTAGAATGAGCCGATCCATCCCGTGCGGATGACGAGGATGTCGTGCTTTTCGATCTTGACATGCTGTGCTTCCGCGGCCGCCAGCACATCTTCATGGGTGAAAGTCTCCCCGCGATCGAGAAAGGATTTGCCGCGGTGGCGCGCCATGTCGATGAGGATACCGCGGCCGACGACGCCACGCTCCGCAATGGGCAGCACGCTTGCCTTGTCCATCCGCCCCGCTGTCGAGCGTGCGTCAAAGCCGTTCCACAATTCATCACCGCACCAGGCATGGCCCAAGGCATCGTATTGGGTCGATCCCTGCAGCGACATGATCAGCATATCGTCGGAAAATTCCGGATCGCCCGGAAAGTGCGTGGCTTTCCCGCAGAGATAATGGCCTTTGTCCAGAAGGTTTACCCGCGTCGGCTGGGTGCGCCCCGGCCATAGTGGATCGCCCGCCGGGTCGCCCATTTTCACCTGCAGTGTGAACACCTTGCCTTTGCGCACCGCCGCGATCCCGCGCAGCACCTCGGCCGAGGTCAGGTAGTTCAGGCTGCCGACCTCATCGTCCGGCCCCCATTTTCCCCAGTTCTTGGGTGAATCTTTCAGAAGGTCCGCAATCTTCGGGATATCCTTCACGGTTTCCGGCATGGCATTCCTCCCTGGCACGGTATGACCGGTGCCTGTTGCCGTGTTCTTTTTTGTATTTTTAGTCTTCGTTATAAATTGTGGTCAAGCCACCGCCACGAAATCCTGGGCAATATATGCCACCATATGCGGCGGTCAGGCGTTCCCGGCAATTTGCTGCCTTGGAGGCGTGCTCGCCATGATCCGCTCCTGGCTGTCAAGCAGGCGCGCCTGAAGTGGTGTGCGCCAGCCGGGTGTCGATGCCGCTTTCAGGATCAGCGCAAAGCCGCAAAAGACTGTCGGTGCCAGCCTGTCATTGTCCAGATCGCCGACCACCCAGTCCAGCATCGCGGACCGCAGAATGAAGTCGAGCTGTCTCGCCAGCATATCCGCATCGAATTCTTTGGAAATGGCGCCTGCTTTCGAGGCGTCGATGATCAATCCCTGCCAGAAGGCATAGCGTTGCGGGTTGAGAATTTCGGCGCGCACCTGATCGGATGTGTCGAACACCGCCGACCACAGCGTTTTGTAGAACGACGAATCGTTCTTGTAATACTCGAGCGCCAGATCGACGGCGGCGAATATTCGTTCCACCGGGTCGGCAGATCGCAGGGTCGCGAAGCGTTCACGGAATTCCCGTACGTCTTCCAGCACGGCAAGAACGATCGCGCGCTTGGATCCGAACAGGTTATAAGGTGTTGCCAGGCTGACGCCGGCACGCGCGGCCAGCGCCCGCATCGAAAGGCCGGTGCTTCCGGTCTCGCGGATCAGTGTTCGGGCGGCCTCGATAATCCGGCGGCGGCGCTCCCGTTTGCCGGCCTCCCGCCGCCCCATCGGCGCTGGCTGCCTCTTATTCACCGTCACTCGCCATGGTCCATCGATTGCCCCCGCCATATTCTGGCGTTCCACACTTAGTGGGCTGTGGCTCCGCTGACAAGTTGAGCGTGCACCCCGTATGAAACCGTTGGCCGCAAGCATGCCCTGTCCATCGTGCGGATAGGAAGAACCGAGCCCGCAAATGTCGGGTTCTGGTGCGAATATCGAATAATATATTGAAATGAAATATAAAACTGGTGCCGGAGGTGAGAATTGAACTCACGACCTACCCCTTACCAAGGGGTTGCGCTACCACTACGCTACTCCGGCATCCGAACACAAAATTGCTGCGGGGCAATCTTGGGCGCGGACGCTATAACCCATGCTTTGCGGCAGGGAAAGGGCGCGTGACAAGCAAATCCGGAAACAGGAAAGAACGGCTGGCCGCCGCCCTGCGAGAGAATCTCCGCCGCCGCAAGCAGGCGCATTCTGGTGCAGATCGGAATGACAAGGCTGGGGATCGTTCGACTGCTGCCGCCGCGCCCGAAGTATGCCCTAAAGGCGCCGCGAAACAGCATTAGAACAATTCTGTTCGCGCGGGGAATCACAGGCTACAAGGGGCGCTGAGCGAGCGGCGCTCTCGCGACGCGAGGGGTTATGGACAAAATCCGGGTCATAGGCGGCTCCCGCCTGAAGGGGGAGATTCCCATCAGCGGGGCCAAAAACGCCGCGCTGAAGCTGATGGCGGCGACTCTCTTGACCGATCAACCCATGACCCTGACCAATATGCCGAATCTGGCAGACGTCGCCTTCATGGCGGATTTGCTGCGCGGACTGGGCGTGTCGGTCCGGTCCGAAGGCGGAAACAGGTTGGGTGAGGGCGCCCGCTATAGGCTCCATGCCGGTACGGCGG
>ERZ778023.3691-NODE-3691-length-14530-cov-58.707288_pt1 | contig 14530 bp, 19 predicted proteins | sample MGYA00375753_ERZ778023 | MGnify/ENA primary metagenome ERZ778023 (study PRJEB29350, sample SAMN05389822) | bioreactor metagenome | isolation source: Ammonium sulfate bioreactor | place: South Africa: University of Cape Town | collected 2014-04-04 ...
AGAGAGAGACATACCAACACGTTCGGGAGACTTGGCATACTTGACCAAGTGCAGTCGTGCCAAGGCGAGCAAGTAGCTCTTCTGCACATCGGCAAGCTCGTAGGTTTTGCCTTCGGGTTCGGGTTCGGTGGTTGCTTGTTGCCCGTCGCGCCTGCGCTTTCGTGAAATCTCATACGAATGCGGCGGTCGGAAGTACAACCAAGCGTGCTCTGGCTCAACGAGGCTGAGACTCGACAGGGCCACCAAGTAACAGTTGACCAATGATTCCAACGTCTCGATGCTGTTATCGATGCCGTGGCGCAGCGGCTCCAACCGGAGTCGCTCTCCATAGTCGAACATGCAATATGCAGCTAACGACAGAAGCGTTTGGTATCGATCAGTGACTCTGTCACAGAGAGGGGAGAGAGAGAGAGAGAGAGAGAGAGAGAGAGAGAGAGAGAGAGTACCTCGAAGATAATTGGCGCGCGAAATGTGATACGAGTACAAGGCATCATAGTAGTTGGGTCGTGTAGTCACAGCCTGAGAATATAGGCAAGCGAATGGTGAGTACCAGCTCCATCACGGCGAGTATCGTGCATCAAGCAGCCCGTACCGACTCCTTGGCTTTGGTGTGCAGTACTCGGTCGACAAACTCTGGTTGGTTGCCGCGCAATGGCAAAGTACATAACAAGTCCACTCGGTCGTTCTCTACCAGAGCAACGACGAGTTTCTCCAAGGACTCTTGTCTGTCGAGCGCAAAGAGCATACAAGGCAGTTTAGCCATCGTGCAGAAGCAAGAGCGTAGCCACATGATTAGCTTTCGGTTCGTACGGCATTTCGTCAACCAGGTTCTCGTTGACAGGAATCGAGGCAATGGCAGCAAAGGCTTGCTCGTATTGGCCTAACCGGAGAGTGGCTTCAAAAATCTTGTGCCAAAATTGCGTCTACAACAGATATCCATGTAAGATCGCGAGAGAGAGAGAGCGCGCGCGCACACAAGCTTTGAATACAATGACGAACCTTGCGATTCGAGTTGTTGGTCTGTTGCAAGGCCAAATAGGCGAAGCGCACCAAGATGGAGAATTGCTGTCGCTCCTCAAGCAGGTCCATCACGCGCATGTAGTAGGCCACTAGCGGCTCAGGATCTGACAGCTGCCTCTCGAACAGCTGTTCGCGATCGAGCACTACATGTACGCACATTGACGATGGTTGGAAGGGCGTGGTCGTACGAACATGCGAGAAGCTCGAGCATATGCACGTACTAATGACGCCACAAGCCGCTTGCACAAAGTACTGCTCGGCCTTGCGCGCGTTACCGGCAGCAAGGAATCCCTGCAGCAACGCCGTCAAGTATCAGCACATTGCGCCCGACCGAGAGCCAATGATTACGTACGCTTGCAAGCAAGAACTGAACTGCAGGAGAATCGGCTTGAACGAGTCGAGTATACTCTTGTAGGAGCGTATACTGTGCTCGTGCGTTGAGGTAGTTGCAAACTGCCACGACCGAGGTGTTGTTGTGCTCCGAGTAACTCCTGTGCAATTGCCTCGTGCGTCAACACACCTTGAAGCCGCAATTCTCTGCTATGTGTGAGAGATACAACGTACAGCAGCTTGACGAGGGTCGATAGCAATGGCGTAACCAAGCTCCACCACGGAAGAGCCGCATTCTCCTCGTTGGCATTTGGCGAGCTACGCAACAAGCGATCGACCAGCGCCAGGATCTTGGGCTGCAAGCCGCTCAATGGCTGACGATCGTTGATGACCGAGAAGAACAGGTCTTGAACGATCGATACTACACGCATGTAATTTGGCCCAATTGCTTCGCATGAACACCGACGCAACGGCCTTCTTGTTGTCGTCGTTGTTGCTGCAACGTACCGCGATAATTGTCGAGCGAAATATCCGAGACCGAAGCACTCGGTGTCGCAAGCGAGTTGCTAATCGTCAAGCTTGCAATATCGAGTGATTCGAGGCTACGAGAGTAGCAAACAGCATGTCACATCAAGATGAGCGGATCGGCGTTCACGAGCAGCTATGCGCGCTTCCAACGACCATCTATCTCATACCCGTCGGCGGCCGAACTCTGACCGAGAAGTGTGATGTTTTGATGCAGCGACTGCTGCGAGATCCAGACCAATGCGTAATAGGATTTGAGCAAGGCCATTGAGCGTGGGAGCACCTCGCCCATCAGCACACTGGCTTGCTCGGACGACATTTGCAGCCGATCACGGATTCGTCCAAGAAGCCACGCAAGGAACACGGCGTTTCGCACTAGCGCGTAGTGTGCCGAGGCTTGTTGATGGAACGAGAGGCTCGCGACTTGCGCAAACACCTGGCTTCGAAACAGGCTCTCGGACTTGAGCGTCGACTCGTGATATAGCTCATCCATGATCGGTTCAGCTGCGGCGTCGTCGTCGTCGTCCGCCAAGTGCGAATGGGTCGCTATGCATGGTTGCGTGATATGAGTGCGAATGCGTGCAAGAACGCTCGCAGAGTACCACACGCTACCTTGACCAATGGTGTTCAACAATGTCAACAAGGTGTACACAGGATCCGAGAAGGCCTGCATCTTGCCAATCACAGCACTTAGGCCCGCGAGCGTTCTATGCCATAGGTCGGTTCGATGGTTAGCAAGCGTGTGGTGTGGAGAGTGATGAGTAATCGACGTACATGTCAGCATCGCTGCAGAGCGACACGTGTAGCAACGACAAGTGGCGCAGGATGGTGTCCTTTGGAGCGAGGCCAGCAAACAACTCGGCCTCGAAATCGGCCATTGCCACAGGACCAACTTGCTCTGCGAGCTCGCGCGCGCACTCCACCATGCGCAACAGCTCCTGCGAGTAGCCCTGGATAGGAACGGCAGTCTTTCGACTCGAACGACTTTCGCCGTATCGATAGAGAGCCTCGAGGCCACCGCATTCTCGAATGATCGAAGCGCCATCCTGTGTGTGTGTGCACCGCACCAATCTTGGATGAGCACGGGAACACGCTTGCCTGCCGAGCAGGTGGAGGATGATACGAACCAGCTTGGTGACGATGAGCGCGCCCGAGAAGGGATTCGAGAGAAGGCCCAACGGCATCTGGCCGTGCGTCCATGCGGCACAGTAGCAATCGAGGAACGAGCTCCACTCTTGCTTGAGTGTTTCGAGCCGCCATTCGTAGCCTGCGACCTCTTCCAAAGCGGTCTGTTGCTGGCCGTACAAGGCGTCGATCTGCATAGTGCGTGCACATTGATTGAACGCACGCAAATACGTCACCGTCAACTCGCTGTCGCTGTGATGGAAGTGGTGAAGGAGAGCGTACTCGCTCGCGAACCGCGAGTGCCATTCGATGGCGCAGGCGAGCTTCAGTGGCCTCGCCTGTACCCGTGATGCGGAATTGCTGCGCGGCTTCTCGGCTCTGCTTCATCAGTACAGCGGTACTGAGGTTGCAATACTGCTCGAGCGCTCCGATCACGGCCCGTGCCGAGAACCAATGGGGGCTGCAGATTCGGTTCAACACTTCCTCCTCGAAATCGACAGCACTGCTGGGTAGCGAGTTGATGTTGAGATGCGCCGAAATATCCAAGCTTGTAACCTCAAGCCATTGCGCTGAGCTCTCAAGCTCTGATGGCGAATCACTATTCCATCCAAGTAACAATCAAACATGATCGTTGTTACGAGCGTTCATCGTGTTAGATTCAGGTACTCTCAAGGCAGCAAGCAATCATGCATACATTTCTGTGGCAGCTCGGCGAACGACCGTTCGATTGTTACCATCGATCCACAACGCCCAGAGCCAATTCCATGGGCTATTCGTTCCGGCAGACTCGACAGCAATGTCAACGAGGCACTCGTCCTGTTTGGTACCAAGGTGAGTGGGATCGAGTAAAATCAAGCAGCTACGATTCACGGCTACATACAGTGCGTTGAAGGTGAGCGATTGTCCGCAGGTACGAAAGAGTTGGCATTGGTGTTCCACTATCTCCCGATAATTCGAGCGAATAGATCAAGAACTGTGAGAGATAGAGAGAGAGACTCGCTTAGTTGCATAGGTTTCAACCAGCAAGCAACCGAGGCGGCCAATGCAAGCAATGGGTACCTGAGTGCCTTCGGCTTGGTTCGAGAGTGCAGTGACGATTGTGTACGTGCTATCCGACGAGGATTTGGCATAGAGCAAGCGTGATGCGCCCTCTTGAGGCGCCGAGCTGTACTTCTCGCTGAGCGACTCGACCACCATGCATCGGCGCTCATACATGTTCCAAATTCGCAACCGATCACCTGCATCGATCGTGGCAAGGTAGCCACCCAGTACGCATAGATCCAACACCGCATTGGTGGTCGACGGTCTGCCATTGAGGCAAGCGAGTCAGTGAGACAGTGGCGCAGTGAGCGAGTGAGTGGCCACTCCGGTTGGTTGGTTGGTTGATATATACCCGCCGAATCGTGGCACAAACCCTGACCAAAGCTTTGAGATGATCGATTGCTGCTTCATCTCAAACTCGACCAGTCGTTCATCTTCGTGATGGCACACAAGATCGAGACGCAAGTCGTTCGGTTGGTAAGTCGAAATCGTTGATTGATCGAGCGAATGCTCGGTGATGATCAGAACATACCAGTAGAATCAGGCAACACTACCTGAGTCACGCTTCCGTCACAGAAGCCGATCACGACAGTACGATGGTCGATCGCCTGCAGACAAGCGCCGTAGCTCGATAGCATATCGCGCTTCTTGTAGCACACGCCGTACTGCACGTGGCACTCGGGTATCAACTCGCCTTCGATGCCAATCGCTCCCGCAAACACGGACTACATGGCGCGCGAAGCCACACCAATTAGGCATCTAGACCATGCTCATGTAGCGAGCGACCAAGAGTGCGTGCATGCGTGCGTGCGTCGTACGTGTGCTTGCAAGAGACTCAGCGAGGATGACGGCGCATCGAACGAGTACACGCTCTCGAACGAGACCGACCGTGGGTCTTGGAACAAGATACGATGCAACGAGCCGTCGATCGTCAACACGAAGAGATACAATCCGTCGCGATCGGGCGAGCTATCATGAGCATCGCGCAGATGCAGCGCCACCGAACCGCGCACCGCGTCTCCATTACTGTGACAACTCGCGATTCGGTGTGCGAAGCGGATCGACAGACTCGGCTCGGCGACGTCGTAGTCGAACGAGAACTCGCTCAGCTCCAACACGTAGCCATCGTCGATCACTCGCCTTGGATACGAGATCGAGATACAATCCAACACCAGTTTAGAGAGGCAGATATATCAAGCATGATCGTGAGTACGGGAGCATCGATGGTCGAGGAGCTCGAGCGCACGAGCTCGTCGGGCGTGTCGCACGTACCACACGACGAACAGGTTGCGCGTCACCACGTTCGATTGCGCAAACGACGGTATGGCATATCCGCCACCGAATACCGTCGTCGTTGTTGTTGATGACGATTCATCGTTCTCACCGCCACTCAGGTCGATCTTCTGTCCCGCGCTCGACAGGTGTATCGCCACCTCGGCGTACGCCATCACGCCGCGAGGAGGGTAAGCGAGCAAGAGAGAGAGAGAGAGAGAGAGAGAGAGAGAGAGAGAGAGAGCTACGATCTCCTGCTCGCTCCTCTAATGGTGTGGTGGTGGCGTCTAGTCCCTGAACGACTCGTAGACGAGTTCGCTCAAGGTCTCCTGCTGCCTCTTGCTGCCTATCGGTCTACCGCGAGAGAGCCAACGAGACGCCGCGCACACGATGCGAGAGAGAGACACGAAGCAAAGAACGCGAAAACAACGAAGTCCTCCCGTAACTATCGCAACTCTCCCCTTCCGTAGATTACGGAACAGAAGCCTGCTATTGCTCGATGCGTTAGTTGCTGTTCTTCGCGACATTCCACTCTAACTCACGCACATCCCGTCCCGCTGGCTCGGTAGCTCCTGTTGTTGTGCTGTGTGGGGGACGTTTATTTGTTGGTGGGCTCTGTAGTGATGGCAATGATACGTGAGAGAAGCGAGGAGCAACATGCGAGAGCCACGAGGATTTACTCGGTTGATGGCGCGGTGACGCTTCGCAGCTGCACGATCCAAACGACCGAGCAGCAGCAAGAGCCAGATGCCGCTGACGTACAAGCGCCACAGCGGCCAGCTGGCCTCGTCGGAAGGCTCCGAGCCTGGAGCTGGCGTGTGTTCTACAACGTCTTCTTGCCCGAGGGATATCCGGCGAGCGTCTCGGAGGACTACGCCGAGTATCAGCGATGGGACACGATCCAGGCGTTGGCGTCGTCGCTCTCGGGCCAGCTCTCGACCTTGGCTGTGCTCGAAGGTCTGGGCGTTGGCACGGCCGAGAAGACCGCCACCAATGCCACGCTGCAATGGCTCACCATGGACGGTACCTCGATGATATCGAGGCTGTTGTTTGCATGGGGCTTCTCGCAACAACTCGACCAGAACACCAAGGTAACCATGTGGTCGTATGCTCGCGTTGATCATACCGCGACTCCAAGACTGATCGTCCGAGCTTGACGATGTTGCAGACATGGCGATTGATGGCCGATATCATGAACGATCTGGCGACTTGCTTGACGTTGATCTCGCCCCTGTGGCCCAATCAGTTCTTGATACTTGCTTGTGCTGGAAGCTTCTGCCGCGCGATCGGTACGACAGGGTTCTTCTACCTCAAACCGACACCGACCGACCGACATCTCTGATCTCTCTTGGCATGATAGTTGGCGTGGCTGGATCGTGTACGCGCACATCTCTTACGCAGCACCAAGCACTCCGCAACAATATTGCAGGTACGCTGTTTGTATCGATTGCTTTTGTATCGGAGCCACCGATGCATTGACTCGTACCCATCGTTGCGAGCAGATGTGTCAGCAAAGGACGGCAGCCAAGAAACAGGTTCGATGCGCCCACGATTGGGAACTACCTGAATGCTAACTTGACCGAAATACTCCCCCGGCAATGTGACGAAATCGATCCGGCAGCTGTGAACTTGCTTGCGTTGGTACTCGGCATGATGCTGATACCACTGATCGACGGCAACAAGGTCGTGACCTGGATACTGTTCGTGTGCCTGACCGTCTTGCATCTCTACGCCAACTATCGCGGAGTCTGCTCCGTCGTGTTGAATAGCATCAATCGGTACGATGATAGCCCACTGAATTCAATGCACCGTGAAGGGTGTGCGACGACGGCTGCTCGTTCTGACGCTGCTCCTCTCTCGGACAGGCATCGAATGCACTTGCTGTGCAAGGACTTTGTGCAATCGTCCAAGGTCCAGAATCCTACCATCATTAATGGCAGAGAGTGTATCATACCGTACGTCCCTATCACACGAGCACCCGTGTGTATTCTTGTGACCGGTAACTAATTCAACTGCATGCTTGCTATCTTGTGCTACAACCAAAGCGTGAGAGCTTGGTTAGGCCTGGACGATGAGCCACGCGTCTCGATGGGATGCTCTCTGGCATCGATTCTTGCTCGCCAAGCACCCGCCAAGGCAGCACTCGAGGACATTGCGCTGACGCTATCACAGCGCTCGTATCATTGTGCGTGATCCACGATGCAGCATAGATCTCGCGTTCAACAAGGGAGTACTTACTCGTGTACCTGCAATGCCTGCCAGTGGCAGTGACTCCAGATCATAGCTGGGCACAATCCTCACGCAAGTGCTACCAAGTCGTTCTGAGCGAGCAAGCGACGCACAAGACAATGCTGCAGGCGTACTTTCACGCATGCTACCTGCATTACACGGATAGACCGCTCACCGACGACTCGTGCAAGACAAGCGAGATCGACCGGCTGTTTGCTTCGTTTCTGGCCCAGGCAGAGCGTCTCGGGTGGATTTATCATCAGTCGTATCTTGGCGTGTCCACGACGCGAGTGACTATCATGACCAAGAGCGATTGATGCACCGACCAATATCAATCGCTAGCAAGGCTTGGGGAGCATATTTCGAGTATCGGTATTCTATTCGTCGTAATTACAACAACACCAACAACTACAACCAATCACTTCCAAACCTTGATGACCCCGTCGCGTGAAGATGATACAAGCATATTCAGAGGCAACTCCAGGGCTTTCAGGTCGGTGATACAATCTCGATGATGTACAGGTGGGAATTCCGTTGCTTGCTTGCGACGACGAGTGGAGGATGGTGACGGAGTGGATGCGACGCTCGAGTTCGACGGTGCTGATGGGACGGCACCGACGGTGGAGGTGGTAGTGGTAGTGGTGGAGCTGCCGGCCGCAGTGGCGACCACTGTCGCAGGCTCCTCTTGGAAGACCTGAACGCCGTCGTAGAGATCGTAGCTGTACGATGGCTGCTCGACGCCCACGTTGGGACCGCATATGATTCGAGACTGTGACTTGCGCTCGGCTCCGTACGATGTATCCCAGTAGCGGATGGTTCGATCGGTTCCTCCAGTGAGTACGTAGGAACACTTGGGCGGGGCCAGGATGGCTCGAATCGCCACCGGTACCTCGGTCGAGGATAGTAGCGGTGGGGAGACGTTGCCTGACGCAGAAGATGCAATGCCCGGCGAGGATGCCGCCATCGCTACGCCGGGCACTGTGGCTAAGCTCGGCGATTGGAGCATACCAAGGCCCGAGGGCGTCGAGTGAGATACCAGATGAGAGGAGCGTCCGGTGGCCGACTCTACCGCAGCCGACAGGTTGGAGATCGGGGACGATATGGGCGGTATCGGCGATGATGACAGTGAGGATGCAGGAGCGGCGAGGTTCGCGTACGACGTCGATGTAGTGGATGATGACGATGACGATGATGTACGATCGATGAACGAGTAGCCGAGTGGATGTGGATCTTCAGCGAGTGGTTTCAGTTGTGGAATGGGCCGACGATGCGAGGCCGAGAGCACTCGAATGACTTTGCGACAGAGGCCGGTCTCGAGATCCCAGAGATAGACGCAATTCGAGCCCGAGGTGGCCCAGACCCACGGCTCAGTTCCGGAGCCGCTGTTATAGTTGGCGAGTCGTTGGATGCCGTACGAGGTCTCGGTCGGGTGGAACCAGGTTCGGAGCGGCAGGTTGAAGCGCAGGTCCCAGCACGTGTAGCAGCCACGGTTGGTGCCGACCAGCAGCCAGTTGCTGTTGGGATCGAGCGTCATGCACTGCACGACGCCATGCTTGGTTTGGTTGGCGAGACACCACGCCTCGGCACTACTACGCAAGTCCCAGCCGCGAATGTTGCCCTTGCTCGTGGCGTACACGATGATCGATTGCGAGTTGGTGTTGTAGTGGTCGATGGCACGGATGGCGCCCTCGGCCTCGTCGATCTGGCGCACGGTGGCAAAGTTCGAGTAGGTGATGAGGTCCTTCTTGGACACGGCGTACTCGACACGGAACACATGGATCGAGGCGTTGTCGGAGCCCGAGGCCGCCGTGTGTGAGTGCTCGAGCATCGTGACGCACGAGACCTTGCCTCCTTGAATGTGCGTCTGGCGCGAGCGGTTGGTGACGTTCTTCTCGAGCCGTTGGCAATCCCACAGCTTGACCGTGCCGTCATCCGACGCCGAGAGGATGAACTGATTGTCGGCGCTGACGGCCAGCTGGCTCACGGCCGCCGAATGCTCGTGCAGCGTCGCTACCAAGAGACCCGTTGGCTGCCATGTGCGCAACGGCTCGTAGCTCACGGGATACGGACTGCCATTGTCCATGCGACGAAGCTCGCCCAGTGGCGGTGGCGGCGGTGGTAGCAACCGGCGACTGAGCTCGTCGCCGACCGAGTTGGCCTCGCGCACTTGCGCGCCGTACCGACGGCTCGCGTGTACGTCGAGCTCGTCGTCAACGTCGGGCACCGAGAATGGCCGCCTCTGTCGGTTGTAGGTTCGCAAGCGGTTGCCGACACGAATCTCGACCGGTAACGCCGACGCCGGCGTGCTGTTGCGTGCGTTGGTCAAGAGCGACCACTCCTCTTGCGCCGCATCACTGTACGGCAGCGTGACCGTATGTACCGGTATCGTGCGGTCGCGATCGGCATAGCCCTCGGTGACCTCGCTTCCGAGCGACGCCGAGAGGTCAGGGATCTGGCTGCGACGAGAGGTCCTCATGATCGAGCGTAGATACGGTGCCATGTTCATGGCGATATCGCGTTGCTCGCCCGTTATGCCGATCGAACCCAGGCTCAGTCGGAATCGATTCATGAACGGATCGACCGTCGATACATCGATCTGCTGTTGTTGCTGCTGCTGTTGTTGTTGCGGTGAGGTCGGAGTGCCAAAGATGGGAATGGCCGTCTGTGGCTCACCAATCGATCGCGGACTGATTGCGCGACGAAGGTGCGCGTCACTTGCGCCGATAGTTGGCGGTGGGATAGGTGATACCGCCTGCGCAATGGTGAGCTTCGGATCCGCCATCGGAACCGCATCTACCGTGACTCTCGATGAAGACGATGATATCGGTATCGCGGAGGCGCTCGCAAGCGATGGCGTCGATGGTAGCAGGTTCGGTAAGGCTGATGTCGACAACGAGTGTGGCAGTGCTGGTGGCGCCGATTCCATCTCTTTGGTGACTTCGATGCATACGCGCACGGCTTGATCAAAGGTCGATCGTGACAACGGTGGTCGCAAGGTCTCGAGCAACTCGAGCTCGGTGATGACCGACACCTCGCCGCTGAGGAACGGCTGAATGGTCGGAAGCAGGAAGCTATGCGTATCGATGGGATCCAGCAGACCAGCGATGGTCGTGATGGCGGCAATCGTGCGGTATCGTATCCAAATGTTGGGGTGGCACAGGAGCGGTGAGATCTTGCGCGTCACCTCAAAGACCATTGGCGTACGGAAGAGCTGCGCGGCACACAAGGCCTCGATGCACTTGACGGCCGACTCAGTGACGAACTCCTCTTCGTCATGCAGCGCCTGCACGAGGCACGGGAAAATGTACAGCTCGAGCGCCTCCTTGCCGACAAACACCGCGATGCCGACGATGCTGTCGCAAAAGTCGCATCGCAACTCCCAACTGCGATCGTTCAGGAGCGAGATGACACGCGGCAGCAAAAAGTCGGTCGTCAGCTCTCGGCCAAAGAACGCCGCCAGGCGCGTAATGTCGCGCAGCAGCGTGCGTTTGACGTTGGGCGACTCGTCCTTGAGAACGTCGTTCACGAGGTCATGGAAGCGGTTCTGAATCTCGCGCAGCTCCGAATCGAAGCTGCTCCAAGTACCGCTGTCGCTACTTCCCTCAGTCAGTGCCACGAGTACGCCTTGGTTGTTGCTACCGCCACCGCCGCCGCCGCCGCCGCTGCCACCACCACTGCCACCACTGCCGTTACTGCCTCCAAGGGCCGTTGGTTGTGATGCAAAGTGGAAGGCCTGAGAGCAGTCGAGGAAGCGCTTGGCGACCTCGGCGAGTGGCGCCAGCTGGCGTGCAAACGCCTCGCGCGTCAGCTCCTCCGTGTCGTTGACGACGTTCGAGATCACTGGCAGGATGTACTCGGGAAACACGTGCGAGTCGCTCGGCGGAAAGTCCTCGATCTGCGTCACGACCGTGGTAAGGGTCGAGAGCGCTACCGACCGTACGAGCGCCGCCGGGTCTTGCACCATGGCAATGATGTACGGCACGAGTCGCTGTAGCTTGCAGCGATCGTCGAGAAACTCGCTGAACCTCACAAACTGGTTCAAGGCCGTGCACCGAACCGACGGCGTTCGAACGTCGCGAAGACACGACCAGATAGCCGACAGCACGATCATCAAGCCCTCGCCTTGCTTCTTCATTTCGAGTTGTTGCTGCCGTTGCATCCACTCGATCGTCGCCGTGGCCGACGGCATTGCTGCCGACGAAGAAGACGAGAGCGAAACCGACGGTATGGGCGATGGGAGGTCATCGGTCGCGCTCGGCGGGAAGCTATCCGACGACGTGCTCGGCGTGATGATTCCGTACTCTTCGTCGCTCGCTTCCTCGGGCTGGCCACCGCCAGTTTCCGAACCAGCAGATGACGCTGATGAGTAGGCGCTAGCTGCTGTGGCAATCGGTGTCGAGTCGAGGCCATTGGTAGACTCAGACCGCAGTGCCGAGAATCGCCCACCGCCGCTGCCGCCGCTGCTGCTGCTGCTGCTGCTGTTTCCAATCACCGATGTTTGCAGCTCTTGCATGAGTGAGTCGGTGTCATACAGTAACTTGGCTCCATTCTTTGCAAGATTCGAACTGTAGCTCAAGTACGAGTCGACGTATTCTCGTGGCAAGCCGAGCGGCATTCGCATCAATACTCGTGCTGTGCCATCGAGACAAGGAATGATGGAGATGGTGAGTAAATCAGGTGGCCCCAATAGAAAGCGCAGCACTCAACATACATCGAGCAAGCTCTTCGGCCGTCTTGGCGAAATCCGACTCGTTCTCTGGCAGCTGAACGCCAAGGATCATCTGGAACAGTGTTGCTTGATCTTCTGAGACTGCCATCACACGTTCGTCGGGATTCATCTTCATCAGCTCGGCAATGTACTGGTGCATAAATGGAAAGTACTCGGGCATTCCGAATTCAGAACTCCTGCATATGTGCGATTGGGGTTAACATCAAACAGAGGGAATCGTTTGCGAGAATCGATCGTCCTCGCTGAGAACAGGACATACCAGTTTGCCAAGTACTCGGTTGCTGACAGGCGATTGTCAGGATTCACCGCTATCATACTCATTACAAGGTTACGTGCTTCCGTGCAAGGGATTCGGTTCAGTGTGTTCATGGGATCGAACTCTCCTTTTCGATACGACAACAACTCGGAGAAGTTGAACAGAGGTGCACCATCGAGGAACAAGGTTGCAATCACACAACTACACCAGAGAGCCCACAAGAGTCAGTGTTATTAATGGTGATGATGGTACGAGGGCAAGAGAGAGAGAGAGAGATTGGTGTTGCGATGTACCCGAGAGAGAAGATGTCATGCTTTGGAACGAGACGGCTCTCGATACCCACACCTGGTTCGGGCGCATAGATTCGCTCGGGAGCCAGATTGCACGTTCGATTGCCGCTCGTATCAAAGTAGAACGAAAAATCGTACGAAATGTCGTGCTGCACGACGAGCGCACACACACACACACACACACGCACAGACTGTGTCAATCATCAAAGCCGACTCGAACTCGAGCGACAAGACTGCCTTGACTCTACTGTAATCTGCCAAGAGTGCGGACAGAGGAGGAATAGAGGGCGCGGTGAATGGCTCGGCGTCGATAGCGTACCTCTGAGATGATCGCGGGCTTGAAGGCCGTGGCAAAGTCCGTGAGATAGATCCAGTTCCAACTCGTGACCATGACGTTCTCGGCCTTGATGTCGCCGTGGCACACTCCTTGGCCGTGAGCTTGCTCGAGAGCTCGAAGCAGTTGGTATGCGATCCATTTCTTTTCGATCGTACGCAGGAAGGGCCGAGTGCTGCGTACGCGCGAGAGGAACCGCGTGATCGCGATGCATACACAACATCGTCAGATGGCGCGGGAGACGGCTGCCTTGTGGAGTTGGTGGTATCAGAGACAGCGGCGTACTTGATACGATCCAAGAGACTGTAGGCAAAGTATTGACGGATGAGATAGCCGGCCTTCTCGGACTCGACGAACTTGGGGAACGGGAACACGTTGCGGTGTGGCAGCGAACTCAACTTGGCTCGTATGGCTGCACGCGAGAGAACGCGAGAGAACGCGAGAGAGAGAGAGAGAGAGAGAGAGAGAGAGAGAGAGAGCACAAGTGCGCATCGATGCATCATTCGAGAGATGAGTATGAGTTTGTGAGAGTGGGTGCGATGGGTGGCGTTGGTAGTGTGGCGAGGGCGGGATCGATCGTGGCGACGTGGACGGGAACGAGGCCGCGACGACGACGACGCGGTCGACGCTCGCGATCGATACATCGCGATCGACTCATACGCGATCTCATGCCGAGAACCCTCCGCCTCGCACGCCGGGGATGGTGTAGAGCGAGATGAGACGAACCAGTCAGGTGCTCGGAGTACTCCTTGAGGTCGTTGTAGGGCGGCCGCTTGACGTACACCTTGACCACGATGGCCGAGCCGGCGTGCAGACACTTGAGCGTCTTGAGCAAGCGGCCATTGCCGATCGATCGCTCGAACACGATGCCATCGAGGTCGTGCAAGTAATACTCGGCGGTGGTGGTTTGTGAGGCTAGCTTGTTGCCCATCTCGGTACCGTGGTCGCGGTCGCGCTCGTGCTCGTGCTATCGACGAGCGGAGCACACACCTCTCACACCGCACGCTCGCGAGATGGACAGTTGTTGGGTGGATCTCTCGAGGAAGAACACAGCCTATAGCGATCCTACACGCCTATACACACTCCCACCTACGTTGAATTGGTAGAGAGAGCCAGAGAGGGAGGAGGACGCGAGTGGCAGGTGCGTGAGCGTGTGTGTGTGTGAGGGACGAGGGATGCGAGCGACTGACTCAGCAATCCCGAGCTGCAGGCACGGCGCCACGACCCACCGTTCCAGCATGGCTTCTGGAACCTGTCTCTCGGTCTTTGTGCCTGATAATATGGTTAGGAGGAGGAGGGCGTGCACAGGAGGACGTTCGATAGTGGGTACGATTCTCTCTGACGAGGATATTTGGACGTTGTTGTTGGGGTGGATTGGG
>ERZ778023.3707-NODE-3707-length-14441-cov-50.258307_pt1 | contig 14441 bp, 17 predicted proteins | sample MGYA00375753_ERZ778023 | MGnify/ENA primary metagenome ERZ778023 (study PRJEB29350, sample SAMN05389822) | bioreactor metagenome | isolation source: Ammonium sulfate bioreactor | place: South Africa: University of Cape Town | collected 2014-04-04 ...
TACTTCATGTCGGATTGAAACTAATGGTGTATTTAGATTTTTCTTCTCTGTTGTTTCCGGCTTTTAAAACAATGTACTTTCACATAACTTGTAAATCTCGTTAAGCAATACAATATGGCAGGGAATATAAAAAAAAGAATACGCATAAGACCTTTGTTTTTCTGTTCTTTTCTTTTCTTTCGAATATCTCGTGACCTTTCATGTTTATGAAAAAGAATTAGTTGCCATACTTAACATATTACTCGATAGAAAACTTGATTGATACGAAAAAAAACACGGCATGTATTTCACTTGGCATAAATCATCTGATGACAGCTCATGGATCTAATGGAATTATTATCAATTGATAGCAGAACAGAATTCATCCTATTATGTTTGATGAAGAATAGTTTTTATCGTTCGCATAGAAAATCACAGACATATTAATGTATGTTTATATATGTATTTTTGTCTTTCTTGATTTAGTTTTTGAAACTGAAATAGGAGATAAAAAAAAGAGTGTCTAATTGATGATTGCTTTGATTTTCAAGCTCATCGATTAACTTGTATCCATAGTATTATCCGATGATTTCTTGTCTTCACCTTGTTCATTCGATTTTTTATAATGTTTTTCCATGGCTTGTGCAAATGCTTGTATGTCACCTTGATTAGCAGCTGCTATGGCATCATCTGGGAGACCGAATTGTGCCAAAACTGGACCTAATTGGCCTGTTTGTAAGGCAACACCAAATGTACTAACGGCTTGACGAAATTGTGGCGATTGAATTGAGTCTCGTAATTCTCGCTCTGAACTTGACACTGCACTTCCTTCAGGTAAATGAGCTTTTAGCTTCTCTTGAACTTCTTTATTACTTAAAATCGGTATTAAATTCTAAAACAAAGCAACAAAAAATAAAAATTATTCTATTGAAATTCTAATTCTCACCTCGCTATTCATAATATCATAAAGATCAATAGCTGGTTGAGCAGCTCCTCCAGCAGCACCACCACCACCTTGAGCAGCATTACCACCACTTAAACTAGCCAAAACATTCGAAAGTGCACTCATTTGTATGGCAGGTCGTGAACTAGCAGATGCTGCCGAACTAGTTCCACTTGCTGGAGCTGTTGCTGTCGTACCAGCAGCAGCTGAACTGGTACCACCAGTGCGAGGTTTCGACGATGATGAGGATGATGATCCTGTTGGACGTGCACTTGAAGCCGATGTTGTTCCTCCAGTAGCTGGTGCAGCTGCACGAGTTCCAGCTGGTGCTGTATTCGGTCGAGAATCCGGTGTTTGTTGAGAGAACGCATCTAGAAGAGACGTACCAGATTGTGATGATGTACCAGGCAATACTCTACCACGTTGACTACCTGGGATTAATCCAGGAGCTCCATTAACCGATGATAATAATGATGCTAATTCGTTTGGATTCATTTCTAATTAATTGATGAGGAAAATAAGAAAAAAAAACATTGCATTTTATCTGTTGTTTTTTTTTTACCACGAAGAACACTTGAAATATCATTTGGGTCGATTCTACCTCCTCCACTACCGGCAGCCATTCGATCCATAAGTGATTGCAATGAATGTCCACTACTTCCACTGTTATCATCGCCGCCAAATCCTGGTGTTGGCGGATGATTTAACTAGTCAAGAAGACAAAAAAGAAAATTGAATGTCAAATTTTGTTTTTTCGAATAAATTTTCGTCTACAAAATCATTGATTTTTTTACACCATTCTTCGTCTTTATCTTCTTTGGGTTCTTGCATCCAGAAGAATAATTTACGTGCATTACTTCTCCATTTTAAAATATAAACACGTCCTTTAAGAAAACAAAAAAAAATTCTTCCCATTTTTACTCAATAAAATCATCGAATTTCTACCTGTTGTATTTTGTGTTACTTTTTTAAATTCAATTTCATCAGGAAAAATAACGAGATCATCCTCCGGTGTATTATTCGTTCGTTCTTTCCAGCAGAAGTGCATCAACATATCATTACCTTGATATAAATACACAAGACCTTTACGTTTATCTGGATGAACCTAAAAAGATCTTATTGATTTAGAAACGAAACGAAAAGAAAAACAGATTGGTATTAACCATATTTCCACGTAGATTCATTTTTCCAGCTTTGAATTCCACTAAATTTCGACTACGGGCTTGAGATGACACGCCACCGAATAATGACATGACTGTTTTCTTATTAATTTACTAATACTGTAAATCTCCAAAGTAGAAATGTGTATGTACAGATGGATAGACAAAGAAGAGCAAGTATTACTAGTGAATCATTCACTATGTCATGTACCAATAAAAGTTCGACATCAATAGAGGTCTCATTCTATCAAGAGCTTTTATATTTACAAGTATTAGCACTATTTTAAAAGAGAAAACGAGAGACGAAATCGAAATTTTTATCATCGAAAACGATGATAGATAGTCAAAGAAGTAATAACAACAAAATAAATCAGTGTTAAAGCAAAACCAACAATCATCATAATAAGATACGGTGTTGGTGATGATGGTTGTTCCCATTTGACATCTTCGAAATGTGTACGATGATAATAACATGTATAAGTTCCATTATCTTTATAACTATCCAAATCATTCAATGCCTTTTGTGGTGTATCGTAAGTTTTCGTGATGGTCGAAAATATATATCGATCGGATACATCACTATTCGGTACAGTATATTCAACTGACCACATAATTAAAAAACATAAATCCTCATTTTGCTGATGACATGTATCATAATCATGATCGATAACGAAACAAAGAGTACTGTTATATGAATTAAAATTAAGTGAACTTGAAATGTAAAGACCTAGACCAACAAATCCAATTATAATCGATGTAAAACCAACTACAGTTATAATAATAAGAAAAGACAAATATAATGTACACGAAACAAATGTTAAGATTCGACTAGCCATAGAGGTTCGAAAAATGGAAAAGGAATGAATGAATGCATGAATAAATAACAGCACATTAAAGTCTAACGAAAATATACTCTCGAATGTATTCAATTAGTTTAAAATAACAAAGGTTTCCATGTAATGATCAACGCTGTGAGCAACAAGAATTACCGTTCTTGAAAAATATTTGAATAAGAAAAGCTTTTTTTTTCCTTCGTGTCAAGATTCAAGAAGAAAAACTAACAAAGAAAAAGAACTTTCCTGGCACATGTATGATTTTATTGAATTCGACATTTGTAAATTTATACAAAACTATAAATAAATATGAAAAAAAAACATATACAATTGTTGAAGAATTAATCGTCATCGAAACGAGCTTTTTTGGCTTTTGAATTATATTGAATAAATTCTTCTGCTTCACGTTTTGTTAATTCTCTATCGCTTTCGTCAGTTGTATCATCATAGTTTCTATTTGATTTTTGAGAATTATCCTCTGGCTCCCATTCGGAATCATCCTCATTTTCTATTGAACAAATAAAAAACAAACTGAAATCAAATAGATAATTCAGTTGAATTTACCTTCTTGATTACTCGATTCATCATTCGTAGTCAATGTATCATCATCTGTTTCATCATTATTAACTAAATCAAGAACATTTTTATTATTGTAAAAAAAAACAAATCGTGATTTATCATCTTTACGTTTCTTTGAATGAGAATAGTTTTCGAAATGATTAGGATTTGTTCGATAGCATTTATGTCCAAATGGACATTTTGGTTTCGTTTGCTCTTCTTCTTCTTCTTCTTCATCGTCATTATCATAATCTGAATCACCAGGATGACTTGCGTGTTGTCGATGAATTGGATTTGTTCTATAACATGAGTTACCATATGCACATCGTTCTCTTTTTCTCGTTTTTACAGTTGTTGATGATTTTAAATTGCTATCATTAGTTACATTCGATTGTTCTAACAAACGAAAATTATACAGAATATTCAAATAATAATAATAGACCATCGATTCTAACCTGTTGACGATATAGTTGTAGGCGGATCTTCGTTCGGTTTATAATCTCCAGGGTCTAGATAATAATAAACGATTAGATATTAACAAAGATATATCATTTTTCTTGTAATGTTTACGTATTCTTTTTCTCACAGATGAATTGCTTGTTAGATTGCTCTGATTCGGTTCTGTATCAGTCGTTAATGTTGATGGAGACGAACTGTCAACAGATTGATTTATTTGAGATACATCAGTAGGTAAAATTTCGTTTTCGTTTTCAGTGATTTCTTTAATCGAAATTCGATAGAAATATTCATCTGGCAAAAGACCAAATTCATCGTTTGAACATAATTGATATTCTTTATCTTTGGTTAAACTAACAATTTGATTCGATTTTGTTTTATAAAATATTGGATTATGATGAATAGGTTTTATCCAAAATGTCCCATCGGATTTCATATAAATTTCTGCATGTTTTCGAGAGATTCGAATATCTGAACAACCAGTACTTGGTGTACGACCAAGAATTGTTATAGTTGTATCATTAATTAACATTGGATTACCTTTATTAACAGGAATTAATTCAATAGTTGGCATTTCAGTCAATAAATCAATTGAAATTCGTACAATTTTCTATAGAGTTTAAACAAGTAAGTATAGTCAAGTCATTTCTAGTCGATTGAGTAACAACAAAACCTCAAAATATAGGCGTCATATACCATCCAATGATTTTTTTCTTCAAGCATCTTCTGAAGAAAAAGAGGACGCTCTTTCTTTCTCTCATCTATTGAAATTCAAAACATAATCAACTATAAACTCAAACAACCCACTAGTTTATCTACGAATGATTAGCATACCAATCGGATTTTCGTCTCGCCTTTTTAGAACTATTTAACCTTTTTGTCCTTTCTTCTTATTTTCACAAGAATGTTTAAACTATTAATGAATTTCATATTTCTATATGTTTTTCGAGTATTCTTCAAAGACGAAGAAATATTATTATAATGCGTGCATGTCTATGTATATACGTATTCTAAAAGAATGCATTTAAGTCTTCAAACAGCATCCATTAGTTGCATATATATTTTTTTCTTTTTCTTCTCGTTTCTTTTTTCACGGTTTATTACGTATGTAATAACTACGCACGTCAATGTACAGATAAGACAAAAAAAAGCAATGTTTAACCTTCGATGAATAAGCTAGTTGATCATGCATCATCAGTCAAGATACAATTTAGAGTGTCTATATATATATATATATATATGTATATCAATCATAATGACGAAAGAAGAAAGTCTCGATTCATTTATTTTAGATGAATTTTACGGAAATTTTAACAAATTCATTCGATGATGATGCTGAATTAACATCTGAAACTGATCAAGGCGGTATAATTATTCCTAAACAAACTTGCGAACATATTCAGTATGTCGATTTAATTTCGCAAATCTCATCAATTCTTACTAAACATCGTTGTATTGATTGTAAAAATACGAGTGAAAATTGGTTATGTTTATCATGTGGAAAAATACATTGTAGTCGATATGTAAACAATCATGGTGAAGAACATTGGCTGTTTACATTATTGACAGATGGTGACGAAGGTATTGGACATTGTTTAACAATTAGTTTACAAGATCTATCTGTTTGGTGTTATCTATGTAAATCATATATAAAAAATACACGTTTAAATACTTTAATATCAAATATTGAAATGAAAAAATTTGGTTGTGAAGAAAATTCTAATGAAGATTTAGTCAATCAAATTGAATATCCACTATCGCGTAAACAAACTGTCAATCCATCGACGATTCTTGCTATACAAAATTTAAATCTTTTAAAACAATTAAAACAAACCGATCTTCTATCTCATTGTTATACGATTAAACTTCGTTCGGCATCCATTGATGAACTTGTTCGTGTACATTCAAGTGATTATGTAAATTTAATTGTATCATTAGAAAAAACTCATGAACAAATCGTTGATAATCGTTTTCAATTAGAATATGATGAAACAACATTTACAAATGCACGTATCAGTGCAGGTACAACTATTGATGCTATTGAAAATGTTCTCGAAAAACATGACAATGGTTTTATTCTTTCAACATCGCCTGGCCATCGAGCTATTCGTGATCATGGTAATGGTACATCGATATACAATAATATCGCACTTGCAATTAGTTCGATTTTAAATGAAAAAATTCAATTAAATGATACAAACAATCGTGTGCATCTACAAGGTGCAACACCATTCGAAGATGCCATTTGCCATATGATCAATGTTCTAACACCATCACCGAAATTATTCGAACGTCCATTGACAATTGATGATGAAATAAATCAAAAACTTCAAGTCGAACGAATCATGATCATTGACCTTACGTCAGAACATGGTTGTGGCCTACAATCGATCTACTACGAATCAAATCAAGTCTTTTACGTGTCAATTCACAATGATAATCATCAACATCGAACAAATATTGAAGATTACGGCAAAAATCAAGGTCTAGGCTATACAATGAATATACCATTGATATCAATCGAACAGTTAACCGATGATGATTATATGAAACTACTAAATGAACTAATACTTCCAATATGTCATTGTTATCAACCGGAATTGATTATTCTTTGTGTTGATTTTCATAATGAACGCGTAAGTTCATTATGTTATGCATGGATTGTTGAACAATTGAATTTAATTGATAATAGTAAACTTGTGGTTACATTCGATGGCAATCTTTCATCGATATCAACAAAATATTCGTATATCGAAACGATCATATCGATATTAATCGGTAAATTATCAGTTTTAAATCAATCTCTAGTTCAACAAAACAATCCATCGAACAATCTCGATATTGAAGAGAAAATTAATTTAATTAAAAGAAACTTTCAACAATATTGGTCATGTTTTCAGTAGTTTTATTATTATTTGTATGCGTTTTTTTGTTGTTGTTGTATGATTTGATGTAATCAATATAAATAAATAAATCACTGGTCACATAATCAAAAACGAATTTATGTAGCCACGTGCGTCATTCTATCGGAAAAAGAAGAGGAAAAACAAGAATGCCAGGCAGCAGTTAAGAAGATAAAAGTGACATGTTAAGATAACATTCATTCATTCATTTAATTCTCTTTTCTTCTCCTTCTCTGGTTTTCGTTTTCTTCGTTGCCGACATTCGAACTCGATATTCACGGCATATATAGATAGAAAATTCTGTGTATGTTTATGTGTGTTTAACTTAAAATCGAGCGAGGAGAACAAAAAAATATATTATTCTACAAATTAATCAAAAAAATTTATTCGAAGATGATGTCGACATCAATTGATCCTCATAATAATAGTAATCATGGACGACCATTAAGAATTGTTTCGACAAATCGACTCTTTACTAAAGTTAGAACTGAACAACCAACTGAATCAGGTATTTTTAAACGAATCAAATTCGAGAGAGAGAGAGAGATTTTTAAAAAAAACATATTTATTCTCTTTATACAGTATTACCATCAATAATCGATACGAGCAGTTTATTTTCTGATCATCATCTTGATGTATTCAATAAAGATGAAACACTTTTGGATGAAACAACAATGATAACAACATCGCCATCATCACCATCGGTTTCATTCGTTGATTTTCATCAAACAATTTCATCGTCAACATCGACACCATCAACACCAACATCATTCTCACCATTACAACACGATCATAGTTATGGTCTATCAACCAATTCATCATCATTACTTCCATCACCATCATCACCCGATCTAACAATGAATCATTCGAATACATCATCGACAACATCAACAAATAATACGAATAGTAATATAACATGGCCACAAATCAATTGTCGAGCATTGAGACCCGATGATTATCATATGTTACTTGAATTACTTTCATCAAATACGAACACTGATTCGCCACCTGTTTTCTTTGGTTCAGCTCTAATCGATCCGTCGACACCGACGCCATATTCGGATGCAACACGTACACAACCAAAAAAACGTATACGTCCTGGCCATGTCAAACGGCCTATGAATGCATTCATGGTTTTTTCGCAAATCGAACGTCGAAAAATCGTTCAACTTGCACCGCATTTACCCAATGCTGATATTAGCAAGTACGAGAGAGAGAAAAAAATCTTCCAAATAGAAGAAAAAGAAAAACAATTCGTTCTTGTTTCAGATGTTGTGGAGCGAAATGGAAACGAATGTCTTTACGTGAACGTCAACCTTACATGGAAGAATCCGAACGATTAAAACAACTTCATGCACGACAATATCCAACCTACAAAGTACAATTCCATCTATCTATCAAAACAAAATTGAGTTTGTTTTTTTCTTTTGCAGTATCAACCACGTAAACGAAGTAAAGCAGGTAATCAATCATCGAATGTATCCGTTCCAGCTCCAGCAACAGCTTCATCATCTTCATCACCACCACCGCCATCGACATCATCGTCAACAACAACAACAACATTACCATCACTTCTACCTCAAACAACATATCAAGGCAAAGATGAATCCGAAACACCGTCACCATCGCTTCCGCAATCGTCAACAGGCTCGAATTCATCGGAATCAATTCCGCTTTTAGTTGCAACTTTATTCGATCAAAAATTATCCATGTTCGCTAGTAATCTTCAACAATTCAATATCGATCATTTGCAATATCATTTTACACCACCAACAAATCAACTCTATCAAACACCAACATCAATGTCATTCGATCCTGTTACATTCTTAGCTAAACAACAACAACATCGACTGATATAATACAAAAAAAAAACACCGAGAATCCATCGATTTCTTTCCGTTATCTATCTCTTCTCTTTTCCTTGTTTATTTTCTTTGAGAGAAATTTATACATATATAAAATATTAGGTTAAAACTAGACGAAAAAACGAACAAATTTTATTTTGATTTTTTTTCACGTTTTATTTTATTTTTCCTTTCTTTCTTTTTGTTCCTTTTCGCTTGTGTTTGTATGATATGTGATTCCTGCTTCTTCTGGTTCATTGAGAGACTTTATTTTGTTTTCGTTTGTTTTCTTCTTCTTCTTCCTCTTTTTTTTTTGTTTTTGCATCATTAGCTCGTAGCTCATACGTATAACTCTATCCATATGAACAGAAAACACAAACAAAAAGCTTTTGCTGATCATTTCTTATTTTATGAATATATCTAATAAAACAACTCCCCCCCGAAAAAAAAACAAATGCTCTTAACTTTTCATTCTTCGTGGAAATTAGATTAGTGTGTAACATGTTACTTTTATTCACAGACGACGACGCCAGTATTGATATGTTCAAAGAAGACGAAAAGACGATCGAGATAACAAACAATAGAAGATATGCATATACATAATAACATCATGACACATGTTTTAGAAGAAGAAAACACCTTCGCTGCTGACTATTCATTCGTTTCTCGGCGTCGTTTCGTCTTCTTCTTTTTCATTCTGCTCATTTGAATTTTGAAAAAATACCAAAAGAAGAAAACGATCGAAAAATGTTTACTTCAACAACCACAACAAATCAGACATTATTTAATCCGAATAAAAAATTAAATATTAATGCATCAACATCATCGAATTCACAAATAGCAACATGTAAATTATTTGTTGGCAATCTTGCAACACATACAACAGGTGCACATCTTCAAGCGATATTTCATTCCTATGGACAAGTGATCGAGTGTGTTAAAGTACGTGAACGTTATGGTTTCGTACGATTTGCATCAGGCGAAGATGCTCAACGAGCTCTTCTCGCTTGTAATGGTATACAATTGAATGGTTATCCAATGATTGTAGAATATGCACAAAATGAAATCTTAATCAGTCCTTTATCACCACGAACAACAAATCACTCGACATCAGCAACAACAACAACAGCAGCAGCAGCAGCAGCACCTTTTCGACCACACCCATATCATATGGGCAGATCAATGTCATATCAAGCTGATACCAAACTAACGACACCGATTACAATTAATACGAACTCTCGTCATCAAACAGTTCATTCAAATCGTGATGATATACCTTTACTATCAACAGCTGATGTAAATAAATATGCATCATCAACATTAAATCCCGATGCATCGGCATTTACTCTTCCATTTTCTCCATCGAATCACTATCAACAAATTCGTATTCATGCTAAAACATCGAATACTGAAACGATTTGTTCATCAAGTGATTACTATTCTCAATCGGGCGTGCCATCGAGTGGTTCGTCATCGGTTCGTTCAGCTAGTTCACTATCGCCATCGATTCTTTCGGCTATTTCACCGTCGATGTTATTGCCATTCGATTCACCAACCGACGAACAAACATCGAAACAACGTTCGAACAATATCGATACGAAAGAAAAACGTCAATCGACAAGTTCAACATTAAATCTCTTTATTGGCGATAAAATTTTGGGTTTATACGGTTCGAATACTCAAGTTGATGCAAATAATAATCAGCCTACAATAACAAATTTAAATTATCAAGAAAAGACTTCGTCGTCGTCAACATTACCGTCACAATTTGATAATCGTGATATCGATCCACGTGATCCAATATTTATTTGGAATTTTGTCTTCTTTCCTGATGCATCCATAAGTCCATTTGTTAAACGTGGAGATATCAAAGGTCTACTCGAACGTCGAGTTTCACTCTATTCACGATAGAAAATTTATCCTTTTTTTCTTTCTATTTTCGATATAATTAACTGCTGGTCAGTGAAATAATTTCTCTCCTATTCTCTTCGTATGTATTTATTCACTAAAAACAAAAACTGAATCCTCAAATCTATTCGTTATTTTTCTATTTCTCTCTTCGATTGAAGTCTTTATGTGTATATGTGCAGATCCAATGTGTCCTGCATCGCTCCTTTCATTATGATTACTTTCTTTTCATAATACACTCAATATTGAGTTTGCTCTGTATTCATCCGCCGCCGTTCTGTCAGAAAAAAAAACTTCCTTAAATTATTCATTTATACAAAAAATTCTTTCTTCATCGTATTTTTTTCTTCTTTAAAAAAAATTACCCCAAAAAAAAATGATGACCTATTTTCTTTATTAATATTTCTCTGTCTTATTCTTTTGTCTTCGACTTTTTTTTTCATAAATGAATTTTTCTTTTTCTCTTCAATTTCTCTTTATTTTTCTTTTATGTACAATCGTGTGTATGTCTGATATGAAGTTCTGTCAAGAAGAAAGAAAACTCTAGTCAATCTGTTAATGTGTGTATCCTACACCGTATATGAGTCTTTCAATTCAATAATAAATCAGAAATCTAGAAAAAGTAGACATTAAAAAAAAATGATAATATATCATTCGAAGGCAATAAATAAATCAACATCTATGGATGAGCATATTTTGTTTCTTTGCTAAGAATCAAAAAGAAAGCTACGAGTGATTTATGTTTGTTGAATTTTGAATTCTCTCCCAACATGTTTGATAGATATATATGATTAAGTATACGAATAATCATGCATATTGAACATTTTTCATATGATTGATGGGTCGATTTTTTTAACTTTTTCACCTGTCATAGCATTGCAATGACATATAACAAATGGTTACTTTATGTAATATTAGATGTTTTATATCTCATATGATGATCATCGTCATCATCATTATTATTTCGAGATAGTTGTCTCTCTCTCTCTCTTTTCTTTTTGTCAGATATATTTATTTTCAAAAAGAATTTTCGATGTTGTTGATGTTCATTGATTATATGATGAAGAAAAAGCCGAGTTTTTGACTGACTTGATTGAATAGAGTCTGCATTGACTTGACAAGTAAGCGAGCAAAACGAGACAGAAGAAGAAAGAGAAATAGAGAACAAGAAATCGCAACGCGATCTGTCAACATCAATCAAGCCTTGTTGTCATCTACTTGAGCTTAGAGAGAATAGACAAGCGAACCAAAGTTAGATCGCTAGTTGCCCGATCATTTATATTTGAAAAGGAGGGAATAGGCTCATATAATTTGACATTTATCGTTCTGCTTAACATATACAAAAATTCTCACTTGTTGTGATCGATCTTATTCTCTCATTTTCCTTTTTTTCTTCTTCTCTCTTCGTCTTCATTCTTTTATGCTTGACATTACTGCCCCTATTGGTGTCAACTGAGCAATAGAGCGATGGCACTTTAATGTTTGTAGGCATGTTGTGTCTGATTTATTGCCTCTGAATTGTAATGATGGCTCATAAATCAAAAAAAAAAGAAAAATTCTCTCTTCTCTTCTCTTTCGTCGTCCAGTTTGATTTGTGCTGTTTGTTTCATTCATTCGTACTCGTTTTGGAAAAGCCATCTTTCTTGTTGTCATCGCGCGTTGGTGTTCGATTCGTGAAAATTGACGCCAACATCGAATTCTCTTGATCATTCATCATATCTCTACTACATATGTATGTGCCTACGTGCACCAGTCACATATAATTGCCCATTCATTCAGTTTATATTGACGAGATTTCGAGAAAAATATCTTGATATCTAATAGATGATGAAGTATCCTTGTCATTCAAACGCAAATGATCTGTATGCGTGATGAAATCGAAAGAGGGTAGGAACAAGAGAGAGAGAGAGAACGTGTGTGTGAAAAGCCAGACTAAGAACAAAGTGATGATACGCTTGAGATGAGCTTTATCTTTTTTGAGTATGTGTGTGTGTTGCTGTAATCGATTGTCAAATATGTATAATGTTTAGAGAGATGAAGAGCGAAACAGACAGTGACAATTGATCCAACAAGAGTATAGATAATGTCATCAAACGATCAATCTTCGAATGGTATATATCATATAAATTTATATACAAGTATTTGATTATTGACGTTTATTTTCTCCATTTCTTTCTTTTCGTCGTTTTTCTTAATGATGTCGATGACGGAAGTCACACACACACACACACACACACACGCAGATATAGATATATAAAGAGAGAAAGAGAAAGAAAGACATGATAATACCAATGAAAAGACATTACAACCAGCTAAGTATTTAGTTCTTTGACAGTTAGAAAGATGGATGCTGATCGTGGTTGTCATCCAGAACTGTTGCTGTTGTTGAAACGAGTGATGTGTGCACTGTGCGACACATCAGGCTCGTTTATCTTCATCAACATTTCTAACAGGACAGGCAACTAACCTGTCAGTATCTTCAGTCGTTGTCGGATCTCACTCAAACACATCATTCTATTACTTTCACTAACTAATGATGTGCTGTTTGCTCGTCAGAATCGATGGAGAAAGAAAAAAGCTTGAGAAAGAAAACTACTAGCACACACACACACGCACTACTCGTCATCGAATCAATCCATCAAACAGTCACCTCATTTTCCTCCTTCCCCTCCTCTCTATTTCTTTTCCTTCTTTCTTCTTCTTCGTTTTCAGTTTTTAGTATCCTTGTCTAACTTCATTTGTCTTAGAAATAATCATAATAACTAGTCCTATATTCGTCTCAAACGACATACATTTGATTTCATACAATAGATTCGTTTTTATATATTTATTTCGACATTTATCCATGTAGCTCAAAGTCATTTCGTTTGATGTCTCTTTCTCCTATTTTTTTCTCTTTATTTTAACTATTCACATGAAACAAATAGCAATTAGTTTGCTGTATAGTTACTAACCCATCACCATCACTATTTCCGATGATTGACACTTGATTGACATTTCAAGTTAATCAAAGTGACGTCCAAGTCGTCATTCATTGTTTCTTTATTCTTCGGTTCTCGTTCTCATTTTTTTTCTTTTTCTTCTTTTCCATCTTCGTTTTTTTCCTTTATCGATAATTTCCATTTTTTTTTGTTTTATTGTTCACATTCATATGTTCAATTGTATCCATGTCCAAGAGAGAGAGAAAGAGAACCATCGATCATTAAATGACTTTTTTTTTAAAGATTGATAGACACTTCAACTTTTCTCTTTCTCTTATATCAGATTAAACATCGAATATATAGATTTGTCTATTCCTATCAATCAAAAAAAAAATATATGCATACATGCAGTATTCGGTAAGTATTTCTTTTGTTCTTTCTCTCTCGCGCGCGCATTCTTTTTTTGCCGACATCGATTCATCCATCACTCATTCACACGAATGATTTCTAAACATAGAGAGAAAGAGAAGGTCTCATTTTTTTTATTGCTCAATTCATTTTCTCTTTTTCTTATTTCACTTGTTCATTCATTCATTGGCTTTTTTTTTGTAATTCTAGAATGACTGATAGTAGCAGTGCACCAATCGATTTAAGTATCAAACGAAAACGAGACGATACTGAAGAGCTCAAATCAACGATAGTCAAGAAAAAATCTCGACAAAATCATGAACCTGAAATTCCACTTGATCTATCCGTTAAATCTCAAGATCAACATTCAAAAAATTCTTCATCCTCTTCTTCGTCAACAACAACAACAGCAGCAGCATCAGGAATTCCACCGTTCTATGATCCCACCGGTCTTCTCTTTAATTCCTCAGCTTTACTCTACGATATCTTTCTTGCTAATTTAAATACATATTATCAGCAGCAGCAGCA
>ERZ778023.3713-NODE-3713-length-14413-cov-59.454242_pt1 | contig 14413 bp, 27 predicted proteins | sample MGYA00375753_ERZ778023 | MGnify/ENA primary metagenome ERZ778023 (study PRJEB29350, sample SAMN05389822) | bioreactor metagenome | isolation source: Ammonium sulfate bioreactor | place: South Africa: University of Cape Town | collected 2014-04-04 ...
CACATTCATGCATAGCTTTGCTCGAAGAACGTACAGAACTTGAGGCTCTGGATCATCTGGATAGTGTTGCGTGTCGTGGCCTCGACCAACCGCAGCGAGTTGTCGGCACACCCGAGGATGTAATGCGAAAAGTCCGGTGGTACGGTGATGGTTCGCAGCGGTGCACCGAGTCGTGGCAGAAACGTACGCGCACCAGTGCCAAGCTGCCAAATCACCAGCACTCCCTCGTAGCCTCCCGACAGCAGATAGACGCCATCGGGCGAGAAGGCGAGCGAGAGCACTTGGTGCGCGTGCCAGTGCATGTCGTTCGATACTCGCGAGGCGTCGACGCTTCGCTTCTTGGACTTGCGTGCCACCGCCTGGCGGATATCGAACTTGCTCTCGCCCGACAGGCAGTACCAGAAGCGGATGTTGCCATCCTTCTCGCCGACAGCGATACATGGCTCTCGTGGATGCACTGCCATGGCAGTCAGCTCTGTTACAGACTTGAACCTATGGCACCGGAGCAAGGAGTACACATTAGCCGACTCGAGCTATGCCCAAAAACATCTGACCAGTCGCTACCGCCGCTCCTCCTGCTGCCGCTGCTAGTCGAGCACGTACGTAGAATGAATCTTGCTGCTCATCTCAAAGACCGACACTGCGAAGCGCTCCAACACGACCACTCGCGCTGCATCGGGAGTGAGAGCAATATCGATACAACCATTGCTGCAACGAAACAATCGCCTCGGAGATCCAGATTGCAGCTCCGAATACATGATACTACAACTGCCTTCCAAGCCCTTTGCTGTTGTCGTTCCCGTTCGTACGCGCGTATGTATCAAGAGAGTGAGTTAACGCGGACGATAATGTAGTAATGCCAACAACACCGCCACCACCAACAACACGGAAGAACAAGGAGAGGAACATACGCGTGTCTGGAGCAACGTAAACAAAGCTTCCAGGCGCTGCCGGCGAATATGCAGCAAGCAGCAAACCCTTAGGACTGATGTTTCGAGTCTGAAATGAACCAAGTGCAAGCGGTTCATTAGCCAGCCAGTCAGTCAGCCAGCCCCGCAGCCACGAGCAACAACAAGCACCGCGGGGCGATTGCAAACACGCTGGTGCACATACCCTCAGGATGGCGCCATCAGAAAAGTCCCACAAGAACAACTCGCCATTGATCGAGCACGAATACAGCTGAGTGCGTTACGTGCGAAAGACAGAGAGACATATATTAGTCCACGATGCATCAGTGCGAGAGCGAGGAGGTGTAGCAACGCATCGCGTACCTGAAGGCTGTTGTTTGGATTGAGAAACACTCCAACTACCGTGTCGGAATGACCTTTGAGCTCGATGATCTCCTCGCCGGTCGTACAACCGAACTGCTTGATCACCGGACCGCAGCAACAGAACACGTATCTATCTCGCGAGTAAGTCGCAAGCGAGTCAGAGAGACGCGAACCACACATGGCAGGTTGCTGCTGCTGCGTACTTGGAGTCCTTGGAGACTACGACTGGACGATCAGTCAATGATCCAGCGATACTGATATCACTCCATGAGGAAGTGGCAGCCATCGACGTCGAATACCACCGCTCAAGCGTGCACGTTTTGGTCTCGATGTCGCGAGTCGAGTTACACGTCGATCGATCAACAAGCAAGCCGCAGCTCAAGTCCTCTCCTCAACAAACGCGAGCGAGAAAGTCTCACTGCGGTGGTAGTAGGCAGCAGTAGCGGTACGTCTGGTCACGTACACACACACGCTCGTACACGCACACGCTCGTAGTACACGCGCAACAACGAGGACTGGCACCGACACCAGCGAGCACGGCAGCGGGCCAGCAGCAGCGACGAGACGAGCGGGAGAGAAAGAAAGGAGCGACACCGACACGCGCCTCAGCACTACCATAGGTCAAGGCAATCATGAGCTTGACTCGTATTTTTGCGTATTTTCTCTCGTCCGATCGCGCTGTTTGCGTGGTTTTGGGGGATTTTTGCGGTTTATTGAGCATGCAGAAGCCTCGAGCGAGCTTGGAGATGATAAGGAGAGTGTAGTGGCGATGGTAGTGGTGGGAGAAGGAGAAGGAGAAGGAGAAGGCCTTACTCTCTGCGAGATCATTCTTGCTTAGAAAGGACGCAGGAGCTTCGATGGTGCAGGTTGGCCAGCAAAGAACTCGATCACACGCAGCGCCTTTTGAGCGACGTTGGCTGCGTGGAGACCGAACTTGTTGAAGATCACCTGAGGAGATTGAAGGATTGAAGGCTTGTGAGTACTTGAGCACAAGCTCATGCAGCTATCCTCCTCAAGCACGTACGCCAGCAGGTGCCGAAGCTCCAAAGTGATCGATTCCGACCGAGGCGTGCGCATATCGCTCCCAGCACGTAGTAACACCAGCCTCGACACTCAGCACAGGCACTCCCGCAGGGAAGACGCTCAACCTGTTGCGCCAGCCACTCTTGTTAGCTCTGTTCGGTAGCACCTGCTTGTTGATACACGCACAACGTACTTGTACTCTTGGCTTTGTTCCTCAAACAACGTCCACGAGGGGAACGACACGACGCGCACCGACTTGCCTTGGAGGTCGGCATGCTTGGCCGCGTCGATACACAGCGACACCTCGGATCCGGTTCCGACAAGAATGACGTCAATGTGCTCTCCCGACTCCTGTCGTGCCCACCGTGCGTTAGTCCTGCTCCTCAACGAGCGCAGCGCTCTCGGAACGCACCTTGTGCACGACATAGGCTCCGTGCAGAGTTCCCTCGATCGACGAGCCAGCGAGCTGCGGGAGGTTCTGTCGGCTCAGGGCCAACACCGTGGGGCGGTTGGTTTGTTGAAGCAGTGCGTGATACGCTCCCGAGGTCTCGTTGCCATCTGCAGCATCGCGTTGCGCTCGAACGTGAGCGAAAGAAGAGCGCGTGCAAACGGTGATGACGACGACGAACCAGCAGGACGGATGAAGAGCAAATTCGGAGTGCTACGGAGCATGGCAAACTGCGATGCACAATCGTGTGAGAACAAGCCCGCATCGCGTGGGGAGAGAGAGAGAGAGAGAGAGAGAGAGAGAGAGAGAGTAGCACAAACCTTCTCGACAGGCTGGTGAGTAGGACCATCCTCTCCGAGTCCGATCGAGTCGTGTGTCATCACATGGAATGAACGATGGCCAGTCAACGCCGCGAGAGTCACGCTTCCTGCTCGCATTCGTCAGTACGAGTGCTTGAGGAGCTGGTATCAACACGAACTCCACGCACCAAGCATGTATCCGAGGAAGTTCAAGAACGTCGAGCCATACGGATAGATGCCGCCGTACGCACTCAAGCCGTTGACGATAGCTCCCATCGCGTGCTCGCGCACACCATAGCTATCGATCGCACGAGCAAGAGAGATAGAGAGAGAGTCAGAGCTCGGTCTACGAATGTAATCGATGGCCAGCTCGACGTACCGAATGTAGCGTCCATCGTAGGTGCCGAACTGAAAGTCGTGCGAGCACTTGAGCTCAGTCAAGGTCGACGGCGTAAGGTCGGCACTGCCACCAAGCAACTCGGGCAGGTGCTTTGCCAGCGCGTTGAGGCAGTCTTGCGACAGCTTGCGCGTTGCCACAGCGGCATCGGTGGGCTTGAACTTGGGCAAGGCATCGAACGCCTCCTGGGGAACGACCCTGTCCACGCGGCGCTTGATCTCGGCAGCCTGCACCGGTTCTCGGTCAGAGTTTGCACGCACGCATAGACACATGCGAGTCTCAGTGAGAGGCACGTGCCTCGGCGGGGAACTGCTGCGCATAGGCGTTGAACAGTGCAGTCCAAGCCTCGAACTTGTGCTGGCCGATCTCGCGCTGCTTGCTGTAGAGCGCCTTGACCTCGTCAGGCAGGTAGAACTTGACGGCGGGATCGAGACCAAACTTTCGCTTGACGTTGGCAATCTGTGATCGAGTGAGAGCGAGTCAGTGAGAGGGAGTCGCTGCGTCATCATGCACTCGCGCGCTCCAGTGCCACGTGAGAGCAACGACGTACATCCTCCTCACCAAGAGGCGAGCCGTGCACGGCCTCGGTACCCTCCTTCTTCGAGCCGTGGCCAATGGTCGTGCGCACCTACGGGCGACACCAGAGCACACTGACTCAGTCACGCAGCTCCACACCACGTCAGACAGCTCAAGCACAGCTCGTACTCGAATGAGAGTCGGGCGATCGGTAACGGCCTTGGCCTCATTGATGGCGGCCAAGATGGCAGCAACGTCGCTGTCGCCATTGTCCACGTGCAAGGTATGCCAACCATACGCCTACGGTTTCGGCGACAAGCGATCAGCGGCTGACGAGCATAACGAGCTCGCGAGAGAGAGAGAGAGAGCGTGCGTGAACCTACATCAAAGCGAGCGTTGACGTCCTCGGTGAAGGCCAACGAAGTCGGGCCATCGATGCTGATCTTGTTGTCATCGTACAAGACGATCAAGCGACCGAGACGCAGGTGTCCGGCGAGCGACGCAGCCTCGGCCGTGATTCCCTCCATCAAGCAACCTGCCCGACACCATCGATCGTCAACCACAGCCGGACGGCTGCACCAAGAGGCAACCAGCGAGACACGCACCATCGCCACAGAAGACGTAGGTGAAGTTGGAGAACAGCTCGAAGCCGGGCTTGTTGTACGTGGCGCCCAAGTGAGCCTGCGCAATGGCGAGTCCGACGGCGTTCGAGAAGCCCTGTCCGAGCGGACCCGTCGTCACCTCGACACCGGCAAAGTGCGCCTCGGGATGACCCGGAGTACTAACCCATGCCTTCGGAGTGAGCTCTCGTGTGCGTTCGAGAGCAAGCTCGCGCAGGCATCTTCAACGTACTTGCTGCCGAACTGACGGAAGTTGAGGATCTGCTCGAGAGGATAGTCGGCATATCCCGTGAGATGCAGCATGGTGTACAACAAGGCACACGCATGTCCATTCGAGAGAACGAAGCGATCACGATTGAGCTACACGCAATCATCATGTCAGCACGCACACTCGATTGCTCGAGGTTCGTCGTCGTCGTCGTGTCGTCGTGTGCTTGGGGAGAGGACGGTACCCAGTGAGGCTCGGACGGATCGTAGTTCATGACCTGGCTCCAGAGCACGTGAGCCAGAGGAGCCATACCCATCGGTGCTCCGGGATGGCCAGAGTTCGCCTTTTGCACGACATCGGCGCTATTGAGTACCAAGCACTCGCGACGTTAGCAACCACGCAGCTTGGATGGGTGTGTCTCTGGAGCGAGGTTTTGCGCGTATTCAATGCATAGACGACATAGAATAACGAACCAGAACGCACGAATGGCATTGATACAAAGTTCGTCGCTCATATTGAAGGTCCGAGAGGAGTAGCAGTGATTGTTGTGGTGGTGGTGGTGGCGGTGGCTGTTGGAGAGCAGACACGCAGCGTGGTCGATCGGTAGCAACGACGAAGGTCTTGGCAGCAGATGCGTGCGCGAGCGAGAGAGCGAACAAAGAGAGCCTCGACCACCGCCACCACTCACGCCACTCTCGCGTCCTCGGCCACCGTCGGAGCTAACACAACCAGAAACTCCGTGGTGGTCGTTCTCGCCTGGTCGATCACGAACACCAATCATCAACATGAACATCCGTTGGAGCGACTCGAGCTGGTGTTCGTAACAGCGTCTCGGTGGCCGCCGAGAAGCCACACGGAGCTCGAGACGCCGCAAGGACACGAGCGATATTGTGAATCGCGCGTACATTCGCGTGGGTGTGGCGTGCGTGTGAGAAGAGGATAGGAGATGGCTGCAGGGCCTGACCGCATCAATCGTGTTGGGAATGCCCTGTGGAATGCCAACAACTATGCCACTTACTGGGTGCCACATTGATTGTAATGTACTCGTCCGAGTAAAGTAAAGAACAGTAGCCATCAACCTCGATCATGTGAGGCCCTGGGTCGAGATCCAGAATGAGGCTGAGGCTCCGGTTTGCTGTAGTGAAGGTGGAATTGTTAGCTGGAGTGCACGGCTTGGGATGGCACGATGCGTGCGACATACGTGGCGTGTGGACTTGCTGATTCGCGCTCGAATGTTGCTGCCACCGCCGCTAGTAGCAGCAGTGTGGTGGTGCGTCGAACTTCGTGAACCAGAGGAGCCAGAGGTCGGTAGGTTGGGAGTCAGATGGAGGCGTATGTTAGGAATCGAGGTCCACGACTCTCCAAGAGCGGGGCGCAGCTTGGCATGCTCACGATCACGATCGCCGCTCGAGACCGTAAAGTTCGTGTACTATCGTGTTTCGAACAGGGTTGTTCTTTCGTGTGAGTCGAGAAGAAGACGCCGACAACAACGTCGAGCATGAATGCCACGCACCAGCACTGCCACGCCAAAGTCCACAGCGATCGCTTTCATGAGGCGCGACAATTGAATCATGAGGAGATGACCTGTCGAGCGCATTCCATCAGCGACTGCACCGATGACACGGCGCTCGTTCGAAGCGTGTTGATAGTACCATTTGCTCTGCCACCGAGAACAGGTGATATGACTGCAGCCAGAGAGTCGATCACTAGCAACCGCAGCTGCTTTGTGAATGGGGCATCGGCGGTCAGTTCGGTCGCTCTTCCAAGGCAATCATACAACGTTTGCAGCACTCGCAGCAACTCATAGATGTCGAATGTTGCAAAGCGTCGAATGCGCGTTAGCGCATGTCCAATGGCCTCCTCGTTCTGAAGCATCCCGCAGTCAATCGCTCGATCGTGATTCACCGAGAAGGACACGGCGAACATCGAGCGACGCCAGCCAACATACGTGTCGATCTTCAAGAGGCAGCAGGTTCGCAATGATGGCAGCAACACGAGTTGGAGCGAAGCAATTGCCCGTATCGATGAAAGCCACCGTGTAGTTGGCAAGCGCTGCTTGTGCAGCAGCGGCCATACACATCTGCACGTTGATGCATCGCATCGAATGGTATCAATCAACTCGATGCATTGGCATTCGCATTCTCATTCGAATCAATATCTCTTGTGGTACCTGTGATTTGCCCGATGCACACGGACCAACGAGCTCCACAAGCTCCGAATTCAGTATGCCACCGTGTAGTAATTGGTCAACACTAATGAACGTGTGCGCGAGTCATCTCACTCGAGTCAGCGTGAATCTCTCCCACACATGATGGAGAGTGAGCATTGATTCGACCTACGTGCGAGAGCCAGTCGAGACCATACACACGGCACCCGGGGAAGCAGCTTGTGCAACCAGGTCCGACGCAAGATGGCACTTGGCTGCCAGGTGTTGTTCGATATACTGCGCAATTCGATCGACTTGCTACAAGCATCGAGAGCGAGATTCAGTATCGAGAGAGCGAGACACAGCATTGGGCATTGGGAGGCCTACCGTGAATGGAACGCCAGAGCGATCGGCTATCATGGCAGTCGAACCGGCCAACAAGAACTCCTCGACTACTCTCACACAAGAGAACAGTAAGCCATGATCTACGATCCATCACCGAGCCACGAGCCGCAGGCATCGAGTGAGAGAGCCACTCGTATCCTCACACGTACCAGTGCAGATTCCATTACGCTGCAGCATCTCGAGCGACTCTGGAAAGACTTTGACCATGGTTCCTCCTCGGCCACTACCACCCTCACCCTCGCCCTCACTACCACCATCACCGCGTTCTTCCTCACTGGCCCACACCAATCGCATCAACGCATCCAAGCGTGAGGAAGCCATCGCCACAAGCAAGAGAGAGAGAGAGAGAGAGAGAGCAGAAGGCGGGAAATGGCGCAGCGACAAAGTTCGAAGGCCGGTGGGCCGGAGTAGTACCCCGTAAGCTCACAGGTGCGCGACGGAGGAAAAAGCTCGCGCCTCCTCTCTCGTCGCTCCTCTTCCTCTTGCTCTCGCGCACTCACTCTCCACACACAGCGCGCTGCATCGTCAGCAACATCATCGTTTGGGTGTCTCGTTCTCAGCAGCAGCAGCAGTGGTTGTAGCTCTCTCTCTATCCATCCACGTGTAGTCCCTCCCTTCCTCTCCTTCTCCTTCTCCATACACATACATCCCCGTGTGCAGCAACATGTCGCAACCAGATTCCGCTCTCCAAGCGCCGCTCTCAAAGAACAAGCGAAAGAAGCTGCGTCGGCTGCAAGAGGCCTCGTGGCAAGAGGTCTCCTCCAAGCCCACCAAGAAGCGCGACGATAGCGCCGACGAGCACTCGGCCGCTGCTGCTGCGCCCGCCGCCGCCGCCGCCGCTCCCAAGAAGAAGGCCGCCACCACGTCCTCGACGCCTGTCGCCAGCGAGAGCTCCAAGCCGACGTCGGTCTACGCCGCGAGCTCGGGTCCCGTGCGTGCCAGCGACATCAACCTCGACGACGTCTCAGACCCCACGGCGCTGCTAGAGTCGCTCACCAAGCCCAAGGCCGCCCCCAAGGCTGCGAGCACCGCCGCCGCCGCCGGCAAGGCCAAGGCCAAGGGCAAGGCCAAGTAGAGCCGCACCACGCGCCTCTCAGGCGAGCTGCTTGCTGCTCGCTCGACCGCCTCGGTCCCTCCCCCTTCCTCCTGCCTGCTCCTCTCTCCTCTCCCCTGCACCACCGCCACTGCCACCACCGCCCATTCAGCATGCTTCTGCTCGCTGCGAGTAATCCTCGTTGCGTTCATCCTCGAATCCGCCTCCTCCTCCGCCGCCGCCCGTCGTCGTCGTCGTCGCCCCTGCCGCCGCCTCCGCCTCATCACCACCGTTGAACTACGGTGACTGCTGACCTCCCGACGCCCCACCAACCCCTACGCACCATCTCCCCTCTGCGATCGACCTGATCAATGTTCCGTTGAATGTGTTGTACACTAATGGGATCACAATATCATGTGTTGTCACATTTTGTCACATTTCTGGTGACAACCATGAGACGCCCATTGCATACAACTCGCTCTCTCTCTCGCGAACCCGAGCCAACCTATCTCCCTGCACCATCTCTCAACCTCTCTCCATTACCATCTCACTCTCACTCTCCTCTTCGGCCACGATGGCGGCAACGACCACAACGACGATGATGATCGGATGCACCAACCGCAAGCAAGTATCTGTGTGCTGGCTGGTCTTGATTATTGTATTACTCCTGTGCCTGAATGAACCTCCACCAAACCACTCCCCTCGAGACCTCTCGCTTCGTGCTGTGGTGTTGGCGTAAGAATGGCTTTACTTTTTAGTGGTATGAGTTCGGCGATTCGAGTTTGGGTGGGAGCGTGTGGCAACAACGACAACGACAGCTGCTCAGACTTGCACTTCTTTCTACTGTACACGCGAAATTTGCGCACGCTACCAACGATGGGGGCGCACAGGTTGATGGCTGAGCCGCTTGAGATCGGGCGGTGATTGTGCTGGTGGTGGTGGTGGTAGCGGATAGATAGTAGTTGATATAGAGGGAGAGGGAGAGGGGAAACGGAGCGAAGAATACTCGGCGCTGCTGTTGTGAGCGAGCACGAGCGCACTGCCACCACGATGAAAACGACGCACGCAACCAAAACGAACGCGCATGTAGAGGTTTAGGGAGGTGATACAAAGACAGGTTGGAGCCAAGCAACCGAGTGTGAAGGTGTGCGGCAAATGAATAGATGGGAATGATGGAGATGACGCGCTCATGGCAAAGTATAAATCGATAGATGGCATCGAGAAGCGGAACGCAGAAGCAAAGAGAGAGTGAGAGCATGAGCGTGAGCGTGAGCTTGTGTCTATAGACTAGCAAACAAATGAGATAGTAGCATGGCTGCGGCAACATGAACAGATAGCAAGCGAGCTATACCGTTACAAGCCGGATTGCGGGCGGCGTACGCGAGAGAGAGCCAGTCGCAAGAGAAGAACGACTACTCGGCGCCTCCAGGCAGGTACTGGTAGCCGGACTGCACGTAGGCAGCGCGCGACGGGTCTTGGAACAACTCCTTCTGGAATCGAGAGCCAGGGCACGCGATGGTGAAGCCGAGGTCGTTCGCGGCGTCCTTGATCAGCTCGACCAGCGAGTTGTAGCGCTGCGTCTTGTAGACGAAGCCTTGCATGGGCTGGTGCATCACGCGCTGGTGCGTGATGCGATCGTTGCACGTCTTGGAGATGGTGTAGTGGCCCACCACACTGCTGAAGCGAACCAAGAACGTGCCCTCCGGCCGTCCGTGGAGTAGCTTCTCAGCTTGCGATGAACCGACATCGCCGTGAAACCAGCTAGTCAAGAGAGAGGCGCGACACACACAAGTCATAGCGCAGTGCGTGTATGTTAGTGAACGCTTGTCTTGGTCGTCGTCGATTGGGCGAGTGTGTGATACATACTCTTTGGACAGCAGCTCCCGCAGCTATAGGTCCATTTCACCAAGCAGCCGATAACCGAGTTAACGAAAGAGGGGAGAGAGAGAGAGAGAGAGAGAGAGAGAGAGAGAGAGATGGATGGATGAATGAAAGCGAGCAATGACATACCGTATCGAAAAGAACCACCTTCTTTTGTGTTGGGTCAACGATCGGGCCAAACCATTGCAGTATCTGGCCAAACTTCTCCATCGTGACGATTCCTTCGTCGTCCTCGACTGCGCCATCGGCATCGACTGAGGTCTTCAAGACCGAGTAGAGGCACTTGACGTTCATGCCCTCGTCGGCTTCTTGCTCCATTTGATCGGCTCCTTCTCTGTGTTTGCGAGGTAGAATGAGTGTGCGTGCTCCGATAGGAGAACGAAAGCAAGGAGGACGCCATGTAATAACGTACCGGTGTCTTCGTGCAAGTTCTTCTGATACCAACGTTGCGTTTGGTACCGATCGAGTGCTAAACTCCTGGAGTTGCCATGCGGTCGCAGCGTGCAGTTGCTCCTGCGTAATCTGCGGTGGCAGCACCTCGTCGGACGGGTAGCTGTAGTTGAATTGTTGCTTGAGGAACTCCAAAAAGTGCTCGATAAAGTCGCTCCACGGAACGGAATCCTATTCGCGGCCACCAAGTCAGAAGTGTATCTCGGTTAGCCTGGCTGCACATTGGATACGCGAGTAAGCAACTGCAACTTCCCCATACCTTCTTTAAGAAGTAGCGCTTCCAAAACTTTCGGCCGACCTCATCTTGGATCGCGCACTCGACCACAATGTGGTCAAGCTGTGCGATGATCTGGTCGAATGATGGACGACGCGCCGGATCGGCGGTCCAGCACGCCTCGATCAAGGCAGCCAGACGCGGCAGTGTGTTGGGCGGGATCGGGGGACGAACGTGGTGGTAGCAGACGGCGTTGCGGAACTCCTCAAAGGTCTCAAACTCCTCGAACGGCTCCTTGCGCGTGAGGATCTCCCACAGCACGATTCCGAAGCTATATACATCGGCCTTCTCGTTGAAGGGCTTGCCAGCGAGCACTTCGGGCGCCATCCAGAGCGGAGTCTACATCGAACATAACGCAATAGCATAGCGTGGCGCGTCAGGCGGCATCGCAATAACCACACTACCGCAACAGTGCGCTGGTAACGGTGCAAGACGTACGCCCTTGGCTCCTTCGGCGCCATCCATGAGGTTCTCGCCTTGTGATTTGATTTGCTACGGTTCCATAGTGCAGCACACGCACACACGTACACACCACACAATCAGTATTTGGGGGAGTACTGGTGCGTTGAATCAAACGAGGGCGCTCGCGAGTGCAATCTGACATATTTCTAAGAAGCACCACCGCTCTCGCTCGACGACCACGTGGCCATGCACCACCACCCACGCGAAAGAAGAAGCCATACCGAAAGACCAAAGTCGCAAATCTTGATGTGGTTGTTCTCATCCACCAGGAGGTTGCTGGTCTTGAGGTCGCGATGAATGAACTGCGGCGTGGAGTTGTGCAGCCTGTACCAATCGTCAGCAGCGCGTAACAGAAGCTCACTCCCCGCTTTGGCCTCTCTCGCCTCCTCTTGCAACGATAAACACAATAACATGAACAACGCGTACCAATTCATGCCGAGAGCTGCGTCGCGAGCCATCTTGATGCGCATCACGAGCGAGAGCTGGATCGAAGGGTTCTGGAGCATGTCCTCGAGGTTGCCCTTTGGCATGTACTCCGAGACGATCATCAGGTGGCCCGGTTGGGTGCAGGCACCCATGAAAAGCACAATGTTGGGATGGAAGGTTTTGCTAGTACACGTATGCACGCACCCACAGGCACGCCGAGATGAAGCACCAGCCGAGCGAGCGAGCGAGGGAGGCTGAGTGTTAGAGGAAATGAACGCACACGCGCACGCACGCATCGCCATCATGGCGAGGCAGCAGCGAGGTACCTGACGATCTCGACCTCACGACGGAAGGCCTCGAGTGTCTTCTGGTCGAGGTCTTGCTTGTGAAGCACCTTGACGGCCACATCGTTCTGGCGGCATCTGCCCTTGTACACGGTACCGAACGAACCATCGCCCAGTACGTGCGACGACGTGATCTCCTCGGGACGGATCTCAGGCGGGCCCGAGTGGAAGCTCGCAAGGGTAGTCTGGTATCACAGACGCACGCACGTACATGCAATCGGTGAGTCACTGCGGCGAGTCGTGTCGGGGAGGGAGCACGAGCAGTCCCACACGACGACCGAGATGATGGGAAGCGAGGTACGTGGGTGCGTTGGTACGTACCTCTTGCCTCGCACGCGACATCTTTGACGAGAACGAGAAAGAGAAAACGCGTGTGACAACACACACACCGAGTAGCTACGTTGGAAGACAAGGAGACGAAGGAGAGGAAGAGCTGACGGCTTGCTAGTGATATGGACGGAGGCACGGTGCGCAGGAGTTGATGAACAAGAGCAGCAGCGAGTGAGTGGGTGTGAGTGCGCAGAGAGAGGGAAGCAAAGCACCGCAACAACGAACGCGCTCCTATGACAAAGTCCACGTTTTTATACCCGTGCGCTCCTTCCTCAGTGCTTCCTCTATCGTTTGGACTTTGCCGCAGGGAGGATTTTCGTCCAGTCCTCTCTCTTCCTTCCCTCTTACACATCATCAGATCGATCGATCTCTCGATATCTCGATCGCTCTCGCTTGATATGGCTGACCAAGCACCGCCTGTCGTCGAAGATACACAAGCGATCGCGGTACCGACCGGTGATGATTCGGACGTCGCTTCCACTCCTGCTACTCCCGCACCGCCTGCCAAGCCGCTGGTTCTTGAAGGTATCGCGCGCTCCATCTTGTGGTGTTGGCGATCCCATTCTCTCTGAAACTCACGTTGAAGGTCATGGTTGAAACTTGTAGTACTACACGTCGTCAAGACTGCACAGAACCTCAATGGCCTTCGCCACGGCAATTACCTGCGGTATCGGTACGTGTTTGGGCCTCGATGTGAGCGAGTGAGCATCGATCGCTTCTCTACCTAGATGCTGATGGAGAGAGATACGTCGCGATCGATCCTACAATGCAGCAAGTACTGCTCTCGCAAAATACACCGCATCCGTGTGACTCTCGGCATCACACAAGTCACAACGAAGCGCAAGCAAAAGCGCGAGAAGGAGAAGGAGCCCAAGGTGTGCGCCAATGCAGCCGAGCGTACCTTGATGCTGCCGCTCTTCCTTGCCGAGCGTGCTTGGAGCTACGCCATGCAACTCAAGGAGGTACTGTGTTGCCTCAAGAAACCCCCTCATCGTTCGGAGAGCTTTCGAGCAGATTCAGCTCCTTGTAGTAACACGTGTCCGTGCGTGTCTGTATGCGCTACTCGAGTGCAGGAAGCGAGCGATGACAACTCGCGCGTCAAGTTCCATCTGCTTCGCCGTCTCACCAAGGCCACCAAGTGGAGTAGCAAGCTCCAAGAGCTTTGTGCTTCGTCTGGCACCGACGATCGAACCTTGCTCGAGGCAGAGGTACTGCAACGCACGCCCTTATGGATATGGATATGGATTGGATTGGATTGGATGATCATCATCACTCATTCTCGAGCCTTGACGGTATGATGGCTGGCGCTCACGATGGCCGTCGTAGGCGTACTCGTCGTGGATGAATGCCACGCTGCTGCTCGAGCGAGAAAAGTACGAGGAGGCGCTCGAACGCTTTCTGCGTGCACGAACAATCTACTCGGAGTTGAGCAAGGTCGCCGAACCCGAGCAACAGGAGGAGTTCAAGCAACGTGTCGACGAGATCGATCCCTCGATTCGATTCTGCAACTTTAACATTGGAGGTCAGTCGCAGCTGGACATCCAGAAGCTCGTCGCACTGCGCAAGCAAGATGGCGGTGCCACGTTCGACTTTCTCAGTGCCAAGCTCGAGGTACGCAGTAGCGCGTGGGTTCGTGAGTTCTCTGGCATGTAGATCCATCCCGTAACAAACGCTTTGATCATGACCTGGTGGCGCAGACCGTGTTGGAGGAGACACGAAAGCGCCAAACCGATGCCATGCAAGAGATCAAGTGGCGCGGCAAGGTCATTCCTATCAAGTCCGAGAAGGTACATTGAAATCGATTCGTTGTTTTTTGGTTGATACAATCGATCTCATTCCTGAACCGTGTGTGTGTGTGTGTGTGTGTGTGTGTGTGTGTG
>ERZ778023.3715-NODE-3715-length-14404-cov-66.805770_pt1 | contig 14404 bp, 5 predicted proteins | sample MGYA00375753_ERZ778023 | MGnify/ENA primary metagenome ERZ778023 (study PRJEB29350, sample SAMN05389822) | bioreactor metagenome | isolation source: Ammonium sulfate bioreactor | place: South Africa: University of Cape Town | collected 2014-04-04 ...
TTGACGGGATTTGTTTTTTCGCGATAGATTACGGCCAACAGCGGATTGTTGCTTCAAGCAAATTCGAACGACATCCAGATCCACGCCAACGACCAGTTCTTGGTTACGTCGTCGCTGTTCTCGGCTTCAGCGGTCAGTGGCATCATTGCTCAAGCTGCTCAAGGCGAGGTCTCGGTGACGGCTGGCAATACGCTCACCGGAACCGCTGGCAATTCGTTTACGGTCACTGCTGAGAAGTTGGTGTCTGTTTCAACCAAGGTATGCCGATTGCCCTTGTAGAGCGTGACGGCGATGACGATCAAGAATCTCGCTTCGAAATATACTCACTCGTGCGAATCAATCTAGGGCCGCCTCGGTTTGACCTCGTACCAAAATGTCGTGCTGCAAGCCACTGAGGGCCTCTCGTACACGGTTACGACCAACAAGTTCAACCTCAACAGGTACGTTTCACCGCCGCAACGAACCTCCCTCCCTCCCTCCCTCCCTCCCAAACCTACACTGATCCCATTGGTTTTTTTGGTTTATTTGGTTGTTTGTATGTGTGTAGTACGACGTTGAATATCAACACTGATGTGTTCAACGTCGATCTTACGTCGAGCTTGCTGGTCAGCAGCAAGGATCAAACGATTACACTCACGTCTACTGAGAAGAATATCATTGGTGGCCAGGTGGTGACTTTCAAGGCAACGCAGAGCCTCCTATCGGTTTCTAGCGCTTTTGACTTGAAGTTCAGCGCCACGATCAACCCGTCGGATGTCATTTCGATCGGTGCTGGTTCGGCGGCGCCAATCTCGTTCTCGGCCGCGACGGCGTCGTTCTCGACCAATCAAGCGACGTGGAATGGCAACTCGCTCATCTTTGCTGGTACTGCCATGACCTTCTCGGCGAACGACGAGCCGCAACAAAGTGTGTCGATTACATCGAGCTCCTCGGCGAACTTCAATGCGGCGTCGCTGTCGGTACAAGGCGGCAGCGGTGCGATCTCGAGCTCCAGCACAATCACTTGGACCACGCCAGCCTTGACTGTTCAAACCACGGCGCAAGGAGCATCGCTTCCGTCGATCTCGATCTCTGACGCGACTACCACCTTTACTACGCCCTCGTTTTCCTTCTCTGCTTCGGAGGTTGATTTCTCTCCTGCTACGTTTACGGTACGTTTCTCAACAGAGTCATCTGGGATATATCTCTCTCTCTCTCTTGTAGTTGGCTTGCTCTTTTGTTGTATGAATGACTGACTGATGAACAAATGGCATGATCTATATTGTGGTAACAATAATCAGCTTACTAGTACGACGACGCAACTCACCAGCACCCGTGATATCGTTGGCGTGATTAGCGCGGGAACCACGATCAGTGCGCCGACGTTCAAGATGCAAGCCACGAGCGGCGATTTGTTGCTGGGCGGCTATGGTGGCACGACGTTCACGTCGAACCCGACCAACTCGTTGTCGATCTCGAGCCCGAGCGGCCTCTTGAACCTCAACTCGCAGGCGCAATTGCAAATCACGACCACGGGTGCCGGTTTGACGGCTACGGCCAACACGTTGCACTGGAACTCGACCAATGGCGTGTCGTTCACTTCGCAGGGACCTACGACGATCGGTGCCGCGGGAGCCAACTTCTACTGGAATGGCTTCAGCACCGTGACCGGTAGCACCGGCGTATCGGTTCTCCCATCGGGCACCTTCTCGTGGTCGTCGGGCGTCGATCAGGACCTGACGTTCTCGGCCGGCTCGACCACCGTGTCGGCAGCGACCTTCTTGCGCGTGGCGGGCCCCGAGATCCGCCTCGACTCTGGCTCGAATGTCTTCACATTGACGGCCACCACTGGCACGCAATCGATCACGTCGAGCACCGGCAGCTCGATCAGCTTCGTTACGACGGGTAGCAACAACTTTGTGGCCTCGGGAGCCACGTCGGTGACGGCTGCGTCGGGCGATCGCACGGCGATCACGAGCGCTGCGCAGTCGTCGTTGCTCGCCGCCGGTTTCGTGAGCCTGGCGGCTCCGAACTCGCTCGCGCACCTGCACTCGACCGGCGGCACGTTCTCGGTGAGTTACACGGGCAACTTTTTGGGCACCTCGACGCAGCTCGCACAAATGGTGTCGGGCACGACGTTCTCGGTCACGGCCGGCACGTTCGCCGACTACACCGGTAACACGGTGACCATCGAGGGAGGAGCGCTGTTGTTCCAGCAACAGTCGGCGACCGACGCTGTGGTAGTGTCGAGTACGCAGCAGATTCAACTCAATGCACCGAACGGAGCGGCGCTCTTCCAGTCGACGAGCGGCGGCATCTCGGCCAGCGGTACCAACACGCTGTCGTTCACGACGCCGGCGCAGATGACCATCGTGGCCGGCGGCAAGGCGAGCTACACGGCCGGCACGAACATGTTGATCTCGGGCTCGACTAGCGTGCAGCAGACGGCGTCGACCACGGTGAGCAGCGTCTCGACCGGTGCATCGACCTTCACCGGCGGAGCGATCAGCTTCCAAGGTGCTGGAGTGACGGCTACGTCGGCGACCTTCTCGGCCACGACGGCCGAGGCGTTGCCGCTCTTGGTACGCAGCACCGGAGGAGCGCTGTCGCTCACCGGCGCGCAGGTCGGTATCTCGAGCAACGACGACGTGATCCTCACGGGCGGCATGCCCGTTACGTGGACGGCGACGACCGGCGTCGTGAGCATCCAGGCCTCGGGCGCCAATGCCGGCGTGCAAATGATCTCGGGCGGCGATTCGCTCTACACGGCGATGCAGAGCGTCTCGCTCACGGTGCAGGATCGCGCCTTTGGTGCGCGCGACATTACCATCACGTCGGGCGGCGATACGGTCATGACGCTCTCGGGCACCACGCCGCCGACCACGGCCTTTAGCATCACGAGCACCGGCTCGACGTTCGACAACTCGCTCGGTGCCGACGTCGGCATCGTGCTGCGATCGAACACCAACAACGACGTGGTCGTGCAGTCGGGCGACGCCGTGTTGATGATTGCGTCGCAAGGCGCGGCGTTCGAAGTCAAGGAGGGCTCGGCGACCGTGAATGCCAAGACGGCGCTGACGTGGACCGCCACCAGCAACGATCTCCTGATCGAGTCGTCGACCGGCACCGTCGGCATCAACACGGGCATCTCGGGCGCTGCCAACGGCAACACGTTGATCGCAAGCACCGGCACGGCTCCGAGCGGCGCGCCGCTCGTGGCCGAGTCGACCGGCACCATGACGCTCAACGGAGCGTCGCTCAACTTGATCTCGAACTCGGGCGTGCGCGGCGTCGAGATTCTCGCCGACGACGGTCACATTACGTTGACGTCGGCGACGGCCTTCACCAACACTGCGACCGGTTCGATCTACATTGAGTCGGGCGACGCGGCGAGCTTGATCTCGAGCGCCAAGTTGGCCATCACGTCGACGGCCGGCAACGTGCAGTTCGAGGCGCAGAGCTCGATCACCGGTACGAGCGTGCTCAATGCGGCCGGTGACTCGATCTTGTTCTCGGCCGGTTTCGTGTCGGTGTCGTCGTCGCTCAACAACGACCTGGCGCTGTTGGTCGACAATACGAACCTCGTGTCGGGTTCGACCGCCGGAGCGACGGTCGTGCAGTCGGGCTTTGATTACACGTTTGCGTCGGGCAACGGAGGTAGCACATTTACGAGTTCGAACGGCGTCATGTCGATCGGTTCGGCGGGTTCGATCTCGGTGCGCGCGAGCGCGAGCGCCGGCACCGGCGTCACGGTGACGTCGACCTCCGACCAGTTCTGGAGCGGTCGCAATGAGATTGTCTTTGATCCGACGACGTTGGCGCAGATCGGTACGATGGCCAACCGCGCCGTGATTCACATTACGGCCGGTGGCGATTCGCTCTCGAACGCGGTAGAGATCGAGACCGTGTCGACGGCGGCGTGGAACAGCGCCACGAGCATTGAGCTCTCGGCCGCGCAGCGCTTCGTGCACACGAACCAGGCCGGAGGCGTGTCGGTGACGTCGGTCGGTGGCTTCTCGCTCACGAGCTTCGGAACGCCGGGCGCCGAGAGCGACGTCATCATCCAGGCCGGACAGCAGGTGTCGTTGGTGTCGGCCGACTCGCTCGCCGTCGGACCGTCGGGAGCCGTGAGCGTCACGAGCTCGGGAGCCGGCGGCATCGCTTTCACGGCCAACAACAACGTGCTGCTCTCGACGCCGCGCAACGCGCAGTTGTACGCGCAACGCTCGACGAGCGTGAGCGGCAACTCGTGGGCACTGCACGCCGGTAACACGCTCACGTGGGCGAGCGACGACCACCAGGTGTACTCGGCCACCGGCCTGCTTTCGTTCCAATCCACGACCTCGACCACGTTCGAGTCGAACAACGGCATCTCGATGACGCTCGCGGCTCCCAACACGGGCGCCACGGACGTTGTGTTCACGACGCTGCAGCGCGACTCGGGCATCACGTTCAACGCACGCTCGTCGTCGAGCAACTTGGTCGCGAGCTCGGCCGCCGCACTCGTGTCGATGCTCTCCAAGTCGGACGCGAGCGTCATTGGCAACGGCGGCGTGAGTATCTCGGCCGCCACGTACACGGCGTCGGCCGGCGAGGACTACGTGCTGTCGTCGTCGGACTATGTGAGCGTCCTGTCGCAGGGCCCGATCACCATCACGTCCAACAAGCCGCAGCCGGGCTCGGACATTATCGTGTCGTCGTCGTCGTTCGTTCGCACGTCGTCGCCCAACGCCGCCACCACGTGGACCGCCGGTCTCAACGCCGTCTCGGGCGTGACGCAAGGCACCAACCAGATTTCGATCTCGGCCGACGACAATATCATCATCGACACGGTGCCGCTGCTCGGCGGCTCGATCACGGTCGGTGACAATGCCAAGACGGTCGAGTTGCACATTGAGACCGGCCGCAACTCGGTCGTGCGCTCGGGACTCGACTGGAACGTGGCGACCATCGCCTCGCAGCTGCAGGTGTCGACCGACGGCGGACCGACCGAGGACGGCTTCGGCATGCGATGGACCTCGACCGGACCGCCGAGCTCGTACATTAAGCTCAAGTCGTCCAACAACGCCGTCGTGCTGCAGGGCGTCAATGGCGTGCAGGTCGATGCCGGCTACATTGTGTCGGCGAGCGCCGGCGCCACCAGCATCCTCGCCGAGGGTCCGACCGGTGTGCACATTGAGTCGACCGACGCCGGTGCGTACATTTCGTGGATTTCGGCAACGTCGGATCACACGATCGTCGCGCACAATGGCAGCGTGTCGTTCGCGGCGCCCGGTACGCAGCCGCAAACCGGTTGGATCCATGCCTTCGGCCCGGGAACCGGCAAGTTCGAGAGCTCGCTCGGACCGGTGAGCATCAACTCGGCCGTCTCGTCGATTCTCTTCGGTACGCAGAGCTTCGTCGTGCAGGCCACCAGTGGACCGGTGCGCTTCACGGCCAACGGAGCCGACCTCGACACGGCCGACGTCGGTATCAACTTTGCCGCCGGTCGAAACCTGCTCGCACGCTCGGTCGGAGACATTAACGTGCGCGGCCTCTCGGTGACCGTCGGCTCGATCCAGGACACGCTCGGCTCGGTGGTGATCAACGCCGGCGCCGAGATCGAGGTCGCGGCCGAGGGTGACAACGCCAACGGCAATGCGATCGAGATCATCTCGCAGGACTCGACGGCGTCGCTCGACTTTTTGTGCGGCTCCGAGTTTATCATCGAGGCCAACGGTAACGCGCAGGTCATCGGAGACCGAGGCATCGACCTCTTTGCCAACGACGAGGTCACCATCGTCTCGTTCACCAACGTCACGTTCACCGGCTCGGCGCAGCCGTCGACGCGACCGCTCTACCCCTACGCCTACCCGAACACGGGAGTCTACGTCGGAACGGTGGCGTCGGCCGCCGGTGGTGAGTCCGTGCAGTTCTACTCGGGCTCCGACTCGATCATCGAGGCCGCCGAAGACATTGTCGCAACGGCGCGAACCTCGCTCACCTTCGACTCGGGAGGCGAGCTGCTCTTCTCGGCCGGAGGCCCCGTGAGCATCACGGCAAACGGACCCGGAACCTTCACCACAGCCGCCGACACGGTCATCTCGTCGACACGAGACGTCTCGATCTCGGCTGCCTCGCTCGCCATCTCGGGTGCGCAGGCGACCTTCACTGCCAACGGACAGGTGCAACAGCCCGGATCGGGTGATCTGCGTTTCACTGCCACCGGATCCGCGGCTCAGTCGCTCACCATGAACGCCAACAACATCTTCTTGGGAACCGGAGAGCCAGTGGTCGTAGCACCCGGATCGCGTCTGGTCGTCCCAGTCGTCGGTGGAAACATTGCCTGCGGTGCCGCTAACAACCGTGCATTCTACTTTAACTCGGGATCTGTGAGCTTGTGCTTCTGTGCAAATGGCTCGTTGGTCTGCAAGGCATTGGCGTAAGTGCATACCGCTGCCGAGTAGCTTCTATCTCTATCTCTTTCCGCTCTCTCACTCGCTATTCGCTTCTTGCGGAAATGTAAAACCCTTGCATCTCTCAGTCTACTACTTGTTGTGTCTCTCGCCTCTCAAAGCTCGCTCGCTTACTTGTACGAGAAGCAAGTCCGCAATATACGTACAATACAAGAGCTTGAGCAAGTAACAATACGACGATAACTGAAGTCTTGCGTGAGAGAGAGGGAGGCGTTGGATGCCGAAAGTCTTTCGGCGAAGACCAATGCGAGTGGTACAAAAACCTTATCAACATTCAATCGTTGGTGTTGGCGTTGGTAGTTCAGAGGTAGAATTCCTGCCTTCCAAGCATGAGGCCCGGGTTCGATTCCCGGCCAACGCATCTACTGTTTTTTTGTTCGTTCCAATTCGGCCTCCTCGTCCACACCGAGCAGCAGCAGCCCAACAACCAACAGCACGCTTCCCGCCATTTGCCGTTCGTCTGGCGCGCGCCGTTGCAGCATCAATGGCATTTATGCGTTTCTCTTGTCGTTGCGTCGCCTGCGATGAACACGCCAATCGAAGAACTGCGCTGCAACGAGTGCCCGTTCGTTGGCATCACTCGTTACCACCTCAGGCGCCATCAGGCAGTCCATTTATCCAAAGCTGAGCGAGCGACAGCTTCGCCTCGGCCACCTCGCCACCACCTCGGCGCATGGACGTTTCACGATCACTCGCCGATGATGGTTCGCGAGTCGCGCAAGCGCAAGCGCTCGCCTCCCACTGCGAGCAGTGATTCGTGCTCTCCTCCGAGCAAGGCAGTATGCAGCACCGTGGTCCCCGACGGCGACGAGGACGTGGTTGTCGTCGTGGCGGCAGCAGCATCGGCGGCGGCCAGCGACGACTCCAACGAGTTGGTTGGTGAGGGCTGCACCGTTCGGAAGCCGGCAAGCAACAGCGATGCAGACGACGACGTAGTTGTCGCTCTTGTGCCTCAGGATAACGACGAGGACGACGGTGCCGCCGTTGCGTCGGTGTCGTCGTCGTCGTCGGCGTCATCATCGACGACGCTCCCGGCGCATATGGTGTTTGCGTGGTCGTTGCGCAGCACCAACGAGCTCTCGTACGCACATCGCCTGAAGCAATACGAGCCAGGAACCGAGGAGCTGCGTATAGTAGTGCTCGATCAATCGAATGCTGCAGCCTCGACGTCGATCGAGTGGCGTCCGCCATGCCCGACGGCCAATCCGCTGCTGAAGCAGTATCGCGTGGCCGGCCTTGCGCCGTGCACTCCGGTTCGGCAGGGCCTCGCGGCTCGTGCATGCATCTCACTCGGCCCCGCACCGGTACTCTTGCGCTTTCCAGTGTTCTACTGCACCGAGCATCAATGCTCGTACTCGTACCTCAGCGACGAGACGTGTCGGCTGTTCGTGCGCGATACCAAGACGACGCGCAGTGTGATATCGACGCACCAGATCGTGGTCTCGACCAAGCGAGTCATCAGCCTCAAGCTTGCCGACATGATCGTCAGCATCTTCTTGCAGTGGTATTCGTTCTCGCACACGTCGAATGCCATCAACTCGCTGCTGTTCAATACTCGCAACGAGGCCGAGACGATCGCGCAGAGCATGAACCTCGAGGGAGCGGCGTACTCTCGCTCGTCGATCCCTCGCATTGGCGCGTCGTTCGTGTCGAACCTTGTGCGATACTATGCGGACGTGACGGCTCGCGAGCGCACCAAGGCACTCGAGCTCCTACGCCGCACGACTGGTCGCGTGCTCCGCATCGATCATACCTTTTACTTTGCCAAGGATCTTGGAGCAAGAGTCAGCTCTGGCTGTGGCCCCCGCGTACGTACTACTTGTATACTTGAAGCAGCGCGTTGTTGGCGATGGATTCCATGATTGTTTAGCGTATGTGCAGTCGATGGATCGGGTGGTTGAGTGCGTACAGCGGTGAATGTTGCACGTGGCAGCAGCTATTCGTACTCGTACGCATTGTCAAAATTTCTATGGTCATCCATTCGAGCTGTTCGGTGTTTGCGGTAGTTGGAGACGCGATATGCATCAAGTTTGACGCGAATCAGTTGTGAATCTGGTGAGATTCGATTTATGCACGCGTGCATGTGCAGTTTTATGCATATTGTGGATGGTTTATGGTGGCTCTCATGCGAGGCAGGCATGAATGTGGCTCGCTATTCGACTTTTTATCATTGCCATGGTGGCAGCTATCAATTGAGCCACGGCTCGATGGTGGTTTATGTCATGCGTTGTTGTGATGTCAAGGTAGACACCCATGCACGTACTGCTGCACTGTGCTGTGCCTAATATATTGGTAATTTATGCCACACACACACATAGGTGCCAGCCGAGAACGCCTCCGTACTTTCGATTCTCAACGAGGATGGTGATGTTCTCTACACCCGTATCGTGCCAAGCACCAAGCACGAGCATGTGAAGGAGGCATTCGATGAGATCTACTCCACGCCGGGCCGTACAGTCGTGACGGCGCATATCTTTACCGACAACTTTCATGCCGACAATGGAGAGCTGCGTAGTACTTGGAGGCGCCATCACCCCGATCAACCTCCTTCGCTTCTCAGGGTCGGGCAGGACCACCTTCACGCCAAGCAACGCCTGCTCCGGCCGCTGGATGCCAAGCATCCCGACTTTCGTAGCGCGAGCCACGATCTTTCAGCGGTGTTCAAGAGCATCCGCCTCGGCGACATCACAACGGTCCAAGAAGCCAAGCAAGCCTTCATCGATTGGCGCGACAAGTACCTCAAGCAACGCCCCGAGACGCATGACTTTGATGGATACCACCGAGCGATGGCAATGGATCTACCACAGCAAAGTGTCGACAAGCCAGGCGTTACAGCCAAGCTCGGCTCCGAGTTTACGAATATCATCGACGACGAGATGCTTCGAGCGTTGCTCATCACGCACGAAGAGTTGCAAACTTCGAGTTCCAGCAGCTCTTCTTCAACAACTGCTTTGCTCGCACCGATTGCCACTGGAGCGAGCGCCAACGAGGTGTGGCACCGCTTCCTCAAGGAGAAGAAGCGTAACCGAGGTGGCTGCATTGGATATGACACTCTCGATATGTTCCTGAGCCTCTTGGCCCATCAGTACAACTTGAGGTCCCTCCTCCCCGCTCCTCCTGCTCCTCCTGCTGCTGCTACTGGCATTACTCACTCACCATCGTGCTCGTGTCACAACAGGCGTTCTGAGTGCAGGATGCCGGAGCTACCGCGAGTACCAGTACAATGCATTCCACCGCCAAAGCTCCAACCAACGTATGCAGAGCTCGAGGGCTTTCGCAATACGTCCCAAGCGGCAGATGGAGGCGAGGAAGAAGAGCGGGCGCTTGCCATCGCATACACGAATCACTATGCCGATGGCACCGCTGTTGAACTGCCTGCCCCAGGTAACGAGTGATGCCAACGAACGGGCACTCGTTGCAGCGCAGTTCTTCGATTGGCGTGTTCATCGCAGGCGACGCAACGACAAGAGAAACGCATAAATGCCATTGATGCTGCAACGGCGCGCGCCAGACGAACGGCAAATGGCGGGAAGCGTGCTGTTGGTTGTTGGGCTGCTGCTGCTCGGTGTGGACGAGGAGGCCGAATTGGAACGAACAAAAAAACAGTAGATGCGTTGGCCGGGAATCGAACCCGGGCCTCATGCTTGGAAGGCAGGAATTCTACCTCTGAACTACCAACGCGTTTGTTCACATCTTCTCTTTCCCTATTATTATGTATTATCATATCCACTGCCACCGGGGCTGAACAACTTTGTACTTTTTGCATTTGTCCACTCCTACACCCTCAAGCCGGTTTTTGATGAGATTGCTAGGATTTATTGTATGTATGAAAACGAGTTGGGTTGAGATAGATAGATAGATAGAGATATATGATAGCTATGGGAGAGAGAGAGAGAGAGAGAGAGATGTACTCACACTCTTTTAGGCTTGTGAGAGAGATGCCGTTGCACTTCCACTGGCGGAGGCAGTGGTCATCATCTCAGTCTCTTCGCGGATCATACGCAAGCGCTTCTTCTTCATGGTTTGCTTGAGTTGCTTCTTGCGCTGATGCTCCGAGTAGCAGAGTGCACCACCCCAGACGATGATGACGAGAGCAATGATGCCGAGTGCTACCGAGAGGATAATGTACCACGATGGCGAGATCGAGCTGATACCACCTCCGGAGCCGTTGCAACCACCAAAGAAGACGGCAAAGTTGACGCCCGACGTGATGGTGTGTGGGTTGCAATCGGCCGAGAAGACGCTGCGACGGCTCCTGCTTCCTTCGGGTTGCTGGTACTGTCGCGCCGACTGATGTTGTGGCGTGCACGCAAAGACAATGTTCTCAAAGTTGCCAGCCACTCCGTTGTAGGTCAGGAGGTTGATTTGGCCCTGGAAGAGAGCCAACTGCGGTCCGATGCAAATGTAGATCGATCCTCCGAGCGACGCCTGGCCCGTGATGCGCAACTGCGTGTAGCCGCTGCCAGCAATGTTCGGGTCGTCGATCGTGGCGTAAATGTTACCGTCGGCTCCGTTGGTGAAGGTGCCTCCAATGTCGAGCAACGTTCCGCTCTCTTGGCCGTGCGTAATGTTGCCGCCCGTGTTGACAAAGTTGCCGTTGATGCCTCCGACACCGGTCAGCGAACCGCTTTGCACCAAGAACGGCTGTGCCGACGACACCGACACTCGGCCGCTCGCAAACACCACGGTGCCGCTCGAGGTCACCTGCGATGCCGTGACGCTCGCGGCTCCAAAGATCATCGATCCGCCGTTGTTGTTGTTGACTTGCGAGTTGGTGGTCGTGTCGGCCGTAAACTGCACCGAGCCGGCATTGTTGATGGCTCCCGAGCTGCCGCTACCTCCGGCTCCGACCACCGTCGTCGGTTGCGAAAAGTAGATGGCTCCCGTGTTGCTGAGCGGGCTCGATTCCGGCAACTCGATCACGTTGCTCGTGTAGATGGCGCCGTGGTTGATGATGAGCGAGTCGCTGCTCACTTGCACGCGACTCTGTCCGCCCGCCATGCGCACGCTGCCGCTCGTCACCGTGAGCGTCGATCGGCCGAGCACCGTGAGCGTCGATGCGTCGTTCACCACCAGGTCGCCGCCATTGACCGTCGACTGCGACTGCTGGTCGATCGTCAACGTTGCTTGCTGGCTCAGCGCCAGGTTGCCGTTCGCAATCTCGAGCGCCGATTGTCCCGTGACCACGAGGTTCGCCGAGCCCGACAACGACACCGAGCCCGAGCTCACGCTACCGACCTTCACGGCACCGTTGGTCACCAACATCTTCGAGCTGTCTCGCATGCTCAAGTCGCCGTCCACCGACACGGTGCCGAACGCCAGCACCAGTCGGTGCTGCTGCTGCAACGTCAGGCTGCCGCCCGAGATCGTCAGGTCGGCGTTCGTGATCTGCGTCACGGCCGAGCCGCCGAGCGTCACGCGACCGTCGACCAACATGCCCGAGCCGAACAACTCGACGATCGCCGTGCCCGAGATCTCGACGCTGCCCGACACATCGAGCTGCGCTCCGGTCAGCGTGAACTGGCTCGCGTCCGTCACCACAAAGTCACCTCCCACCACGACGTCGCTGCCCGACACGAGCAACACCGCCGAGTCGAACGTGCGCACCTGGCCGCTCGAGATCACGAGCGACGTCGACGAATCGAAGCTCGCCTGCACCGTGCCACCAATCTCGAGACTGCCACCGGCCACCGTCACCGTCGTGCGCGCAAAGTTCGTCACACTCGCACCAATGATCGTCAGATCGCCGAGCGAGATCGTGATCAAGCTGTCGCTCACGACGAACGGCACCACGCTCATGGTCGCGGTCGCCGTCGAATCGATCGTGAACGAGCCGCCGGCGATCGCGAGCGTCGAGCCTTGCGTCAGCGACACCAACGATTGGTCCTCGAGCGACACCGAGCCGCCCGTGACCGAGATCGTCGACGCGACGCTCAGCAGCTGCGACTGGTCGACGAAACGAATGTCGCCGTCGCTCACCTGCAACATCGCGCCCTGGAGCTCCATCTTGCCGACGCCAGTCATCAACAACTCGCCGCCCGTAACGCGCACCGTCGAGCCGGGCTGCACGTTGAACACCGCCGCCTCGGCCAACAACAACGTGCCGCCCGAGACCGACACCTGCGAGCCGTCGCTCAGCGTCACCAGCGTCGTGCCGATGGCCGAGAACGAACCGCTCGAGACGCTCAGCGTGCCGCGTGTCAGCGACACGCTACCGCCTTGGTTCATGTACACGTTGCCGCCCGATACCGAGAACACCGAGTCCGTAATGACAATGTCGCTCTGCTGCGCAAATACGACATCGCCACCCGACACCGACACGGACGACGCCGACGCCAGTTGAAGCTTGCCGCTGTCGCTCACAGTCAACGAGCCACCCGACACCGACACCGACGACGAGCTGTCGAGCGACACGTAGCTGCCGCCTCGGAGCGCAAACTCGCCACCGCGCACTTGCATCACGCCGCCTTGGCTCAACGACACGCTCGTGCTGTCGCTAAACTCGACACTGCCGCCCGAGACGTCGAGCGTCGAGTGCTGAACCTTGACCACCGAGCTGCCCGAGAACTGCGCCGAACCGCCCGATACCGACACCGTCGAGTCGATCGCATTCACGCTCGCCGCCTGCTGTACGATCAATGAGCCCGAGCTCACCGAGAGGCTCGAGCCCGATCCGATCGTCACCGCCGATGAGTCGGTCGCCACGAACGAGCCGCCACTGATCGACACCACCGACGAGCCTTGCGAGATGCTCTCGGCATTGCCCGACAGCATGACGCTGCCGCCCGTGACCACCAACGACGATTGCTGCACGCTCGACATCACCGAGCTGCCGCCCAGCAACACCGAGCCGCCACTCACGCTCACGCGCGATCGCGTGACGCCGAGCGTCGACGTGCCATCGAGCGACAACGATCCTTGTGATACCGCCAGCGAGCCATCCTGCAGCGTGACCGTACTCTGGTCACTCAGCGCCACCGAGCCACCGCTCACCGTGACTCCCGAGTTCGCCACCGCCAACAACGAGCTCGCGTCATTGAACGTCAGGCTGCCGCCGCTCACCGCCAGCTGCGATCGCTGCGTCAGTTGCATCGATGCCTGGTTGCGCAGCGCCACCGATCCTCCGGTGACCGAGACCGTCGAGGCTCCCGTCGCTTGTACCGACGACTGCTCGAGCAACAACACCTTGCCGTTGTTCGCCGTCAAGCTCGAGTTCGAGCTCGCGCTCAACACCGACGATCCTGCAACAATCAGCAACTCGTCCGTAATCACGAATCGCTCCTGTCGTCCGCCGCGCGCCTGCCGCACGACCGATCGCTTCGCAGTCGCCTCCTCGACCAGTTGCTCATTCTCGTCGATCAGCATCGAGCTGCCAATCAACGTGCACGTGACATGCTCGTTCACCAGCACAAGACCTCCGTGCACCGCGATGCTCGACGACTGGAACAACGCCTCGACCGTGCCGTCGAATTGCGCATTGCCCTCCAACACAGTGAACGCCGTGCCGCCGAGAACCGTAAACTGCGCACCGTCGTGCAGCAGCAAGTCACCGCCAGCCACCGTCACACTCGTGCTGTTGAGCCACGTGTTCGACACCGACTCGAGTCGCATCGTTCCATCGCTCACCGCCACATGCGACGACTGCACGCTCAGAGTACCGCTGCCTCCCACGAGCAAATCGCCGCCCGACACGCTCACGATCGAGAGTTCAACCGTGCTCTGCGTCTGCTGCTGGAAGCTCAACGAGCCGCCCGACACCGACAACTGCGAGTTCTGCTCGAGCGTAAACTGCGACGCGCTGTCAAACAATGCACTGCCACCCGAGACTTGCATCGACGACTGAGTGACCGTCGCCGCTCCGCTCATGTGCAGCGAGCCGTCGCTGACACTCAGTCGCGAGCTGCTCGCCAATTCGGTCGAGGTGCCAGCGGCAAAGATCGCGCTGCCTCCCGAGACCGAGATCGACGACG
>ERZ778023.3717-NODE-3717-length-14396-cov-68.173070_pt1 | contig 14396 bp, 9 predicted proteins | sample MGYA00375753_ERZ778023 | MGnify/ENA primary metagenome ERZ778023 (study PRJEB29350, sample SAMN05389822) | bioreactor metagenome | isolation source: Ammonium sulfate bioreactor | place: South Africa: University of Cape Town | collected 2014-04-04 ...
TAATTTTGAGAAAAAAAGATGATATGCATATCCGTGTTTTCGAGATGTAGAATTGCAGAATAAAATTATTGATTTCATTCGAAAGACGCTCATATACTTCGTAAATCCCAAGAAGAAAACTTCCTGATTTTCTAACTTTGGATTTGGCAACCCTGCCTTCGTATAATTCACTAAACGTTGGTCGAATCCCTGGTTTGACCACAAACACTTGTTGTCCTACTCGAAATTGTATTTTCGGCCGATTTCGATAGTTTTCTGTACTTGATTTCGGTAGACTTCATGACACTGTTCGAAATCATTCCAATAATCACAAACTTTCGGCAATGTAATGATCGGTTTCTGTGGATCAAACATCGACACCGGTTTTCGTTTGTGGAATATCTGAAATGGTGTGAATTGAGTTGTTTGATGTACTGCCATGTTGTATGATAGGGATGTAGAACGCCATCGAGAATCACACATTGATCATCTGTTATGTCATTGCATTTCTTGGTCGTTCTCTTGCATTGAATTCGATGAATCGAGTGATGTTTGTTTGTTTGTTGTTGTTTCCTAGTCATGGACCTCGTTCCTCATTCAAAACGTCGTCGTTGTTTATCAGTGGATGTCTCGACATGTAGTCAGCATCACAATTTCTGTTTAGTTTCCACGATGTCATAGTCATGTAGCTACAATTTCCAATTGTTTACTCGTATGTGTTTGCTATCGATCGATTGAGATGAATATTTCGTGCTGATTGTTGATCTTTTTCGATTATGAATGGTTCATCTGCTAGATACTGTCTCAATTTCTTTACTGACCAGACATTCTCTTTCGGTGATACTTAAAGTTCCCGAAATATATACAATTGATTTCAATGCATTCCATGCTGCCTGTCAGTGATTGGAATCGGTTCGACTTTTTACGAACCGAACCGAACCGAATTTAACCGAATTTAACCGGAAAATGTTAATATGAATTAAATGTGAGATAAAACAAGGACGTTGTTCCGAGAGGTATGTTTTACATGATGCAAACTTCTCGATGATTTCATATTGATCTGGACCTAAAATTTTTGCAGGTAATCCAAATAAGGACCAACAAAAAGACTTGGAATTTTTTTCGACAATTGTATATTTATTTTTCTTATATTTAAGGCAACATCTTATACTCTCTGTTGTGTATACTTTATTTTCAAAAAACATATGGTCATCAGAGTTGTCGATCATATCATTTGATGATAAAGATGAAGTCGATTGAACATCAATAGATGATGGTGAAGAAGTTAATACAACATCAGGAGACGTTGATAACGAAGATGAAGATGAATCCATAACTAAATCACGGTTTAAACTTTACAAATGACGATAAGTTTAAAAAGAAAGAAATTCACGTACATGCAAGCAATGATTAATATAGTCCGTTTGAAAATAATTCAATCGGTCGGACAAGAATTAGTTTAAGGAGAAAAAAGAAAGACAGTATTGCTTTGACGGACGTGAGAGTATAATTTGTTTATTCTTATATCCTATCAGAAAAATATACAACATTCTTTTATTAAGAGAGACATCTGTCTGACACAAAGTACATGTATCATTTCTTTTCGTTTAACGTTTGAAAATGAATACAACAAATAAGAATAAATAATCTGTATACAATCATGTCGAACCGAATTCGACTCGGTTAAAACCGAACCGTTCCCATCACTGCTGCCTGTTCCGTCGGTCCTCAATAGAATCTCATATTCTTCTTCTGGAATGTTCGTGTGAGTTCAGTGAAATTGAAGATGAATTTTCGATAGAAATGAATGCACTTGTTTTGCTGTCCATTGTCGGCGCAGCTATAGCTTTCTTCTCGAAAATGACTCAATTTTGCATTTATTTACTGAATATTTCACAGTAAATTAATGGTAACAGTATAGTGTTTTATTCGAAACTTGAATTGAAATTTCAAGTTAGATACTATTTTAGAAGCGAGATTTTTGCAAGTTGTTCAAATCATTTTGAGTTCTTTAGAATTTTTGAGATTTGAACTCGTTTTTTGTTCGCAAAAATTTAAGTAAAAAATAATTTTGATTTCTTCGAAAATCATCATTTTCTGTGTCTTTACATGAAGAAAAAAAAACAAAGAAGAAATTTTATCATGAAAATATTGTTAGTTAACGTAATGAAATCGTTGAATAACTGGTCGATGTTGTTTTCTTTTTCGAGCTTTTTCTCGACGAATTCGTTCTAATTCATGTTTTGTTGGATCGATTCCGAAGCCGTATTTGAGAACATCCATAAGAACGATGAAACCAATGACGAGTAAGAGAAAAAGAATTGCAATATAACCGAAAGATTTCGAAACGAATTGAAGAGTTGCTAATTTGGTTGAAACGATTTCACAATATTGACCTGAATAATTCTCAGTCAAACATTCACAAGTAAAATTAAGAAATGATGATCGACATGGAGAATTATTTTCACAAGTTACATTTTCACAATAATTTATCATTTTCTCACAAAAATCACCTGTCCAACCTTCTTCACATGAACATTCACCGGTTGTTTCATTACAAGTTCCGTTATTCCAACAAGTTGTTGGTTTACATCGACGATTATCGATTTCGCACTCCGAACCACCGAAATCTTTTAAACAATTACAAAAATAACCTTCATCTCGATTTTCACAAATTCCATAGTTTTTACAAGGTTTTAGTAAATCACAGGGGTTAGAGGAAATATTACAATTTGTGCCCATGGTTGTTTTATTGAGACAAGTTGGGACAACTAAGGATAACGAAAATGCTGTTGTTGTTGTTGTTGTTGTTGTTGTTGATGTTGTTGTTGTTGTTGTTGTTGTTGTTGTTGTTGATGTTGTTGTTGTTGTTGTTGTTGTTGTTGTTGTTGATGTTGTTGTTGTTGTTGTTGTTGTTGTTGTTGTTGATGTTGTTGTTGTTGTTGATGTTGTTGTTGATGTTGTTGTTGTAGAAGCTATTGTTGATAAATAAAACTTTTGAATTCGATTATTAAATTTATCGGCAACAAATAAATTTCCAAAACTATCAAAAGCGAGACCTCTTGAAATATTCAATTGATTGGATCCTGAGCCTGCTGATCCCGAACAACCAACAATACAACGAAAACCATTTTCATCCGAACCAATTATTCGATTATTCCAACTATCAGAAATGAAAAGATATTTATTTCCATCCAAAATTATATATGTTGGATAATAAAGTGAAATTGTTAGATTTGCAGATGTATTTCCTGCAACTGTAGTTCCATTTGTTTCTCCTAAGTGAAACAATTGAATTCGGTGATTATTACAATCTGTAACATATAAATCAAAATTCGTATCGACAAAGATTCCAACTGGTTTATTTAACAAATTAGACGTAGAGCCCTGAGAACCTGTTCCAGCAACTGTTGTCATTGTTGATGAATTTGAATTTAACCATTTTTTCACAACTTTATGTTGATCAGAGATTGAACAATATAAAGTATTATTAATATCAACAAAAATGCCCCAAGATGTCACAGGGACATTTGCAATGGTGATCGTTTGATTTGGTTTAATTATTTGTTTAATTGAAGAATTATCTGCAGCATAAATTTCTCCATTTATTGTTACAAATATTGACCATGAGTTTGACGATAATTGTGTATATAAAATAAGATTTGGATCATTGGAATTATTCATCCAAATGAGAATTCGTCCGTTGTCACAATTGATTGTATAAATTGAATTATTCGTATCAATGAACAAAGCGAAAGGAAGTGTCCCGATCTGATTCTGATTTGCTACTGTTGTTGCATTTTGATCCCAAGTTGCATTCGAAGCAAATCTCGGTTGATTATACGATAGTTCCCCCCGAATTAGGCCAACTAAACAAATCATCAACAACATTCTCTGCGATTATTAAACTAACAGAAAATTACATTATTTATTTGAAGTATTGTTTGCATTTCCTTAAAAGACATGCCAAACACTGACTTTCAACTGTTGTTCCTGACAATATGCATACCAAACGTGTCATTTACGATAAAATACGACTGTAAATTATTATTTTTTTTTGTAGCAAAGCTTTTATTTGTATAATCAACATTTCATGTGCACGAGTATACGGAGAGAGAAAAGAACTGAAGAAGAAAAAGGAAAAGTTAAAACAGGATAAAAAGGACTGATACACATGAACTGTCGAATAAAAGCCGACGAAAAGAGAATAACAGTTGGACCCGTGACGTCACGTCTTATGTCCATGTAAGATTTTAGATTACTATTTGTCTATTGGTTTTGATTCTTATACTCAGGTGATGTCGTTGTAATTCGGCAGTTGTTGTTGTTTTATTCTTTTCTTCATCTATAATCGAGAGCAAGAGAAAGGAAAATCTTCGTCAGCTAAGTGGCTGTAAATTATTTGAACTTCTTTTTTTTGTGATTATATTTTATCTTTCAATCGAACTGTTACCAATACTACTTTAGACAGAATTGCACGAAAAGAAAGAGTTTTAATTAACGTAATGAAATCGTTGAATAACTGGTCGATGTTTTCTTTTTCCAGCTTTTTCTCGACGAATTCGCTCTAATTCATGTTTAGCTGGGTCAATTCCAAAACCGTATTTGAGTACATCCATAATAACAACGAAACTAATGACGATTAAGAGAAAAATAATTGCAATATAACCGAAAGATTTCGAAACGAATTGAAGAGTTACTAATTTTGTTGAAACGATCTCGCAATATCGACCTGAATAATTCTCAGTCAAACATTCACAAGTAAAATTAAGAAATGATGATCGACATGGAGCATTGTTTTCACATGTTACATTTGCACAATAATTTATCATTTTTTCACAAAAATCACCTGTCCAACCTTCTTCACATGAACATTCACCGGTTGTTTCATTACATTTTCCTTGATTCCAACAGGTTGTTGGTTTACATCGACGATTATCAATTTCACATTCTGAACCATCGAAATCTTTTAAACAATTACAAACATAACCTTCATCTCGATTTTCACAAGTTCCATAGTTTTTACAAGGTTTTAGTAAATCACAGGGAGTTGAGGAAATATTACAATTTGTGCCCATTGTTGTTTTATTGGCACAAGTTGGGACAACTAAGGATAATGATGATGCTGTTGTTGTTGTTGTTTCACCTAGATAATCAAAGGAAAAAATCGAATCGTTCGTTTTTTTTATTTTACTATTAGATATATTTGATAGTAAACGAAATTTTTGAATTCGATTATTATTGTTATCGACAACAAATAAATTTCCAAAACTATCAAAAGCGATACTTTGTGGATTCGACAATTGATTGGATGTTGAACCTGATGACATTGAACATGCAACAATACAACGAAAACCATTTTCATCTGAACCTATTATTCGATGATTACCATAATCTGTAATGAAAAGATATTTATTTCCATCCAAAATCACATTTGTTGGATAATAAAGTGAAATTGTTAGATTTTCAGATGTATCTCCTGCAACTGTAATTCCATCTGTTTGTCCTAAGTGAAACAATTGAATTCGATTATTACCACAGTCTGCAACATATAAATCAAAATTTGTATCCACAAAGATTCCATATGGACCCTGTAGCAAATTCGAAGCAGAGCCCTGAGTACCATTTCCAGCAACAGTTTTCATTGCTGATGAACTGTCATTTAACGATTTTTTTACAACCTTATGTTGACCATAGATTGAACAATATAAAGTATTATTAAGATCAACAAAAAGACCATAAAAATATATAGAAGAAACAGTCGCAATGGAAATTGTCTGATTTGATTTAATTATTTGTTTAATTGAAGTTGAATCTGCAACATAAATTTGTCTATTTATTGTTACAAATATTGACACTGCTAATGTTGATAATTGTGTATATAAAATAAGATTTGGATCATTAGAATTACTCATCCAAATGAGAATTCGTCCGTTGTCACGATTGACTGTATAAATGGAATTATTCGTATCAATGAACAAAGCGAAAGGAAGTCTCCCGATCTGATTCTGATTTGCTACTGTCGTTGCATTTTGATCCCAAGTTGCATTCGAAGCAAATCTCGGTTGATTATACGATGGAACTAAAGCGGTATTATTCAATCGAATAAATTTTCGAATTGTATTTGTATTTTCATCAACAAGATAGATATTTCCTTGGCTATCAAAGGTCATACTTGTCGGCAAAAGAAATTGGTTATCAATTAAACTCGAACATCCTAAAACGCATCGAAAACCATTCGATCCTGACATCACAACACGAACATTTCCCCGGTCGATAATAAACAGATTCTTATCAAAATCAAGTGTAACATAATTCGGAAAGTTGAGTAATCCATTTCCTCCTACAACTGTAATTCCATTTTGTTCTCCAAATCGAAAAAGCTGAATCCGGTTATTCATCGCATCAGCAACGTACAAATCAAAATTTGTATCAACAAAGATTCCATGCGGTTGATTGAGAATATTTGTACAGCCCGTTCCAGCAACTAATGTTAAAACATTCGATGTACTTCGCAAGGATCTCGAGAGAACTTTATGTTGATCACGGACAGAGAAATACAGAGTATTGTTAAGATCAACGAATACGCCGTAGGATGAAGCACTTGCTACTATCGAACTTGTGACAAAAATTGCAAATGGATTTGTTAAATTTAGTGAAATTGTTTCTGCCGGATTGAGACTGCCATTCAACCAAATCGAAACACTCTGATTGGCTACATCAACAGCATAAATTGTATCGTTTTTATTGATAAAAATTCCGTAAGGATTGGTCAAATTAGCAATCAGAACCCCAGTTGGACTCCAAACAGTTTGAGAGTCAAAATTTGGTTGATTGTACGAGATTTCATTGGATGTATTATTGGTAAACGATACATTCGATGGATAGGTTACTATAAACAAAAAAGAACTATAACACTTCACGTCTCAAGTCTGCTGTTTGCCCGGATAGTTCGAATGAAAATCAAGGCGCTCTCTGTATACCAGCAGTGGCCCTATTCTAAAATTCTAGAATTTTGGAATTTAGAAATTTATACCAGAGACCGAAAACGGGTCGAATAGTCGAATCATTCGGTTCGAACCGAATAGAAACTTATCAGTTCGGGTTTTAGCGCCCTCTTTCATATCGTGTGAACAAAATCAGTACATGCCATGTCACAAAGAATACTGTTGCAATGATAAGAAGAGAGAGAACAATAGTTTTTTCTCTTACTGTTACCTTTCTTGTATGTTTATTATGTATTATTAATTACATGTCGGACTAATCATAACATACATTCATTTAATTAAAATTCAATCTCCCATCATAGAAATTATTTACTCATTAACAGTAGGGGACAAATTGTCACCCAACGATGGTCAAATCTAGATCCATCAACTGTAAACAATATTATTTTTCTTCGCTCGATCGATCAAGAGTAATCTTTCCTTCGATCTCTAATGTTCACTCATGTTAATCTCGAGTAAAATCTAGTTCTTCCAATAGTTCTTATTTAACAATTTATTTCATGAATATGGGTCGAATCGGGTCGAATACAGATTGTGTCGGACCGAACCGGACCGAATCAAAAAAATTCCATTCGTTTCGGCCTCTGATTTATACATTATAGAACAAACTGAAGCTGAGAACAGATATATGTTTGGAACTAGTGTGAGGGTGCAAGCGGGAGAGTGTACACGGAAGACATGGGACATGGTGAAAGTATTTGCACTTCGATTTGTTCTGAATTCCAAAATTCCAAAATTCCAGAATTCCAAGGGTATACTTCCTTTTAACTTCAATTCATTCTATAATGCATAAATTTCTGAATTCCAAAGGTATATTTCCTTTTAGCTTGAATTTATTCTATAATGTATAAATTTCTAAATTCCAAAATTCTAGAATTCTAGAAAACTCGATAATCATTCATCATTGACCTTTGTAGTCTTTCATTTTCTGAAACAAATTTACTTTATCAAGATAAAGTGCCCCCTCCCCTATATAGAAGTCAATTCAATTTTAATGAACTCTATGGAAATGCTTTCGAAATCTGTTGTTTATTACTTACTATTATTTGGAATTATTGCATCTAAACAAAGTTTTTTTGATTATTTACTTTTTGATTTCGAACAAAAAACTTACTACAAGAATTAGTTGACAAAGGAAACTTGACAATTCGATTATTCGATAAATCAACAGCAAATAGATTTCCGAATGTATCAAAACTCAGTGATCGCCAAAGAGCTGCATAACTACTACCATTACATCCTATTATACATCGAAAACCATCAGGTCCACTTCCAACAATCCGATGATTATTCTGATCCGCAATAAAAAGGTATCTATTCGCATCTAGAGTAACGGCTACTGGATTCTTCAATGTAATAGTTGTAAGATTTCCAGCTACAGTTATTCCATCGGTTTGATCCAATGGAAACAATTGAATTCTATGATTATAATGATCGGCAACATAAAGATCGAAATTTGTATCAACAAAAATTCCAGCTGGACAGTAGAGCGTGTTCGCTGTTGATTCATTGACACCTGTTCCAGCTATGGTTTGAATGAGATTCAATGATTTTCGAATAACTTTATGAACATAAACCATTGAACAATAAATATTATTGTTAATATCAACAAATATATCGTAACATCGATCACATGATGCCATGATCGATTCGATTTTATTTGATGTTAATTGATTTATTCCAATGATTGAATTTTGTTGATAATCAAAATAGATACTATTATCTTCTGTTACAAAAACACTTATTGTTAAAGATGAATTGATCGAAATATTCATCGTTGCTGTTTGATTTCCATCAAACCATACTAAAATACGCTGAGCATATAAATCAGGCACGTAAATCGTATTATTTTTAGTGATAAATATATCCCAAATACTCGATTGAAATGTCTGATTATCAGCAAAAATGATACCGGTTGAATTCCAGCTCGCATTCGAACAAAAACTTGGTTGATTAAACGATAATTCACCTTGAATTAAGCAAGCCAAACAAAAACTCAAGTAACTAATCAACAACAACATTTTTCTCCGACTTATTAAACTAACAGAAAAATTACATTATTTATTTGAAGTCTTAGAAAGAAAAAACCTGATTAAAATCAAGGACAATTATGAAATGTAAGAAAGACATGGTAAACAATGTAAATTCGTTAGAAGAATTATTACACGTGAGTATCTGTTAACTTCATATAGTTCCATGAATAGATTTAGAAATTACAATATTGACTTCATGCGTGTCATTTACGATAAAATACGACTGTAAACTGTGTAAAATGATCGAGATAGGTAATTCAAAATTTGATTTTGATATTTCCTATAGTCACAATTCGATAATTAATTGACAAACGAATTAATTAATTCATTGAAAATTTTTGGCTCTTCGTCATATGTTTTTGTCTTGATCTTCCATCTTCGAAAGACAGACGTTTTTCCTATTGGAATATTTTCTCTTTCCTTTATAGTGTGCTTGGTTAAATAATTCTATATAGCATCTTTAGGATCACAGTTGTAGCAAATAAAACAAAATCGATCGATTACTTATCTTTGTTAGTCGATTTTTATTTGAAACTCATCAAACAGTTCTATGGTACATAATGTTTGTTTAAACGATCGAATACGAGTGCATTCGACTAATTTTGAACGTGCCATTTACGATAAAATACGACTGTATAAATGATACTTGAAGTATTGAAAGTTCAATTTTTATTTGATAAAATTCATCACACAGAATATTAAAAGGATTTATGTTACGCGAAGAAAATCGAGAATAGCTTAATATAGAAAATTTTTTTCGATTTTAGTTATACTAAAATAAGCAAAAGAACATCATCAATTTCATGAATAGATTTAGAAATTAAAATAAAGTGACTTGATTGAACATAATATGATTAAAAAAATATGCCGATAAATGACTGAATGATTAGTTTATTTTTTAGCCGTAGAATAAGAATTTTTTTTAAAGTAAATAAATGGTTTTTGTCCTAGAAGATTTATTCTTTTAAATAACTAATCATTTCACTTTATTTACTGGTGATTCACTCATTTTACTGATCGATGAATTCGATGCCAAAATAAACTTACGATAAAATTGCAACTGTAAACTGTGTAAAATGATTGTATAGTTTCTATATTCTCTTTCTTTATAAGACTTATAGATCGATTTTTTTTGCTACTGAAAATAATGCTTGAAGTCTTGAAAGTTCGCAATAAGAGCTTATTTCGATTTTTATTTGAAATTCTGGCATGCGTAATAGTCTTAAATAGTGTTTGTTTTTAATACAAGGAAATCGAGATAATTTCATATAGAAAATTTTTCATACATGTCAAACTTGAAACTTGAATTCAAATTCAAATTAGTATTATCTAATTTGAAGGTTTCAAGTTCAAATTCAAGTTCAGATTATGATTTAGAATGAGGGCGTCTGCTTGTGAACGGAGGCGTATTGTCTACGAAAATGGTACTTTTTCATATGAAAACTTCAAAATAGATAATACTAATTTGAATTTGAATTTGAATTCAAGTTTCAAATTCGACACTATTGAAATTTTTATACTAAAATAAGCAAAACAACATCATCAATTCCATGAATAGATTTAGAAATTAAAATAAAGTGACTTCACTGAACACTTAAACGGTATACTGAAGTTTTATAAGTAAACATGATAAAAAAAAACTATGTGGTTAATAATAAAAATCAATGGGCGAATGATCTGTTTATTTTTTAGTAGTAGAACAAGAAATTTTGTCTGATTTACTGCACTAAAGATTTATTCTTTTAAATAACTGATTGAGATCGATGAATTTCATGTCAAAATAAATTTACGATAAAATACGACTGTAAACTACTTTATTAAAAACAAACACACTTTCAAAGATTCTTTTTCGAATTAATCCTATCCGCATAGACATATTTCAGCACCGTCCAAATCTGATAATAATCCGAGAATGTATTCTGTGCTAAATGCCGTCCCGTCGAGCAGACCAACACCGGCGGATACGCTGCATGAGCGTTCCGTTTATTATATTGCCGAATGAATTGAATGCACTGTTCGGTCGTTCCTTGATTATAAGTAAACGGCAGAACGTCACAAGTAAAATGCAATCGTTCAGGCAAAATGCCCGTGACGTAAATATCCGAAAACCGAAACGGTTCTCGTTCCTTCAGTCCCTCATTCGCCACCAATCGCCGTGTCTTCGCGTCCATAAGATATCCAAAGCCCGAACAGTATCTCGGATAGAGTTCTTTCGCATATTCCCGCTCGCTAACGTAGTAAAATCCCATCGATTCGTTCCGTTCCGGTTTGCCCGGTGCAAACGCCCAGCCAAACAGAAACGTATGCGCATCGGGATTTAAATGCGCGAGAAACATCGCGTCCAACGAGCTGTTATACAAGAACCGACTTTGAAACTGCTCACTATTCGTCTGCAGCTCGTGAACGAGCTCGTGCAGTAGGAAAATATTCACGAACAGATCGTCCTCGGTCTTGAATATGTACGTCACATTTCCGCAGTACCGTTCGATCCATTCGTACGCGTGCAGTTCCTTCAAGGTCAGTGATTCATCGTCCGTGGTCAGATAGAGCACGTCCTGCTCGTGTTGACCTTCATGAACGAGATCTCTGTAGAACTGTTCGGTTTTGTCGTATCCAACAACGAACAATCGTTGCGAATGAATGTTAAACAGATCTTGCAGAGAACCCCAAGTCTCGCGGATCGCTTGACGCTCGAGAAAATGCCCGCTGCTTGAAAGAATAACTATCAAAACATCGACGAGATCCAGAGTGCACAGCTGAGGATTGTGAAGCAATGGAACCGAGTTTTTAACAGCTAACTCATAGGCTCGATGCGTCGAGTTTCTGCTTCGAAAAATCAACCAGCAGAAGTAAATTATGAGAAAGAAAATAGTTAAAATAACTAATCGATCTTTGCAATTTCGTCTTCGCATTTCGATTGAGAAATGTGCGTAAAGAAATTCTCGTTTCTTTTTCTTTTCTCTGTTCTGTTCTGTTACAATAATAAGCCGCACAACAACAACAAGAAAAAGAAATGTTTTCGCCCTCGCGTCGCAATTACTATTGGTGATCCGGATATAGACTCGATTCTTTTCTTCTTTTCCTTCGTTTTTCTCAGAGATAGGGATAATATGTATTTGGGATATTGTCGAGCTAGGATACAACACGTCGATGTCGAGTCAATATTATTTCAGTCCGAACGACTCAGCGCGTTCGTACCAGTCGACGGCGGGTTTCAATCGGGCTCAACAGTATTCGATACCGTCGCCTAAACCGCAGGTTCGAGCGTCCGTTCGAGTTCTCGGAAGTCAAGATCAATATCAACTTTCGAATTCACCACGCATCGTTCAAATCTCACCGCAACAACATCATTTTCAATTCGATTCTCATCAACAAGCCGGTCGTCCAACAGGCCCGGCAGTTGTTTATCAAACCCCTGGCGCTGCACAATACACTCATAGAAATGTCGACCTTTGGACCGAAGGTTCATCTCCCTATCAATATCAACAACAACAACAACATATTCAACAACAGCATCAACATATTCAGCAATATCCACAACAACAACAGCAACATATTCAGCAATATCCGCAACAACAACAGCAACATATTCAACAATATCAACAACAACCACAGGACCATTACGTTCACGTAAAAAAAATAAAAAAATAAAATAAAAAAACTTTCTTTTTTTTTCAGGCTCAACGAGTCTCAGTCCGTTCAGTCTCGACCGGTTCTCCTCAACAATCTCACTCCGTTTCCCCTCAACGTCCTCCCTATCACAATCCACCATTGCCACCGGGTAAACACGTTTTCTAACCTTGACTATTATCTTTTTCTTCTTCTCCTAGTACAACATCAACAAGTACGACAAGTATTTCATCAGCAGCCTGTCGACGAAGATTATCAACCCGTTGGCATTCGCGTTCGTCTCTCTCTCGTTTTTTTTTTCTTTCAGTTTGTCCTTCTCCTTTAGAACCTAATGAACAAATTCGATAGTCCAACTCCTCGTTCTCGCTCAACTTCAACTCGTCAAACAACAAAAACAACAACAACTCGAAATTATCAAACCTATTCAGCTCTGCCTAAACCGCACGAACCGCCGGTGAACAGCGTTGAATATTATCAAATGCTTCAACAGAACGGCATTTCATTCAACAATCTTCAACAAGCAATTGCTCCAGCGCATATTCAACACACGCAACCAACCGGTCTAGGAGGATTGAGAGATCGATTTAAAACAGGTTCGCTTTCCGAAGATTTTCATCGACCAGCTCCTGTTCAACAACAACAACAACCGGCGCATGTTTCGGGAGGAACTGGACATAGTCTTTCGGCGATTCGAAATCAATACATGACGCAAACGAAAGAAACTAATCTCCCACCGCAACCGGTGCAAAATATACCGAGAACTATCGTCGGAGAAGATTATCCACCCAAACAACAAGCAGCTCCACCTCAACCTCAACAACAGCCGGCTCCGGTTCAACAAGAAGAAGAAGAAGTAGCAGCAGCAGAAGTGCCTGTTCAACAAGAAGAATCACAACCCCAAGAACAAGAACAACAACCTGAACCCGACGGCATCTCGTCATTTTAAACACAAAAAACTCGAACATTTTTTTTTTGCTTCTCTCTCCCCTCTCTCTCTCTCCCCCTCTACCGATCAAAATAAATATAAACGGAGGACAAATTCTAATTTCCTATTGGTCAACCAATCAGCTCATATCGAAATCATTTTCTCTCTTATTTACCAATGCGTATCAAACGCAAACTATCCAAAATCGATTTATTCATCAAAAAATTCCAAGATCCCTCAACCACCTTCGTCTCTCTCTCCGAATTCAACGAAAACGTCAATGAGAACGAAAATCTAATCGAAATTTTTCATCTTTTGACTGAAGTTAAGCGAAAATCGAGTGAAAACATCATTGTTTACCAATTTTTGACCCATTTACTCTCATATTTCACTCAAACCAATCGAATTCATCATTCCGAACGATGAATTCAGCAATTTCGCTCGTTTTCCACGATCTACTTCCTTCTCTCGTCAAATTCCACCGCCAATCACTTAAAATTCTTAATTTCGATCTGAGAAACGAGTGAATTCGCTGCCAAATGGCTTTTTTCATCGTTAGACCTAAAAAAAACCGTGCTGGAAATCGCTTCTACGTCGACGGGACGTAAATGTTCGATTTTCGACGATAAAATTCATTTTTTCCGCTTTTTTTTACCGAAATTCCGAGCTCAATCGACGTTTTTCACGAGATTTTCTCTGATTTACAAAGATTCAACGGAAAACATCGAATTTATCCTTGAAAACCTCAAAAATCACGTGATTCTATCACAAAAACCGATAAAATTCGATTGTTCAACGATAGAAACTTGAAATTCTTGATAA
>ERZ778023.3722-NODE-3722-length-14371-cov-4.410520_pt1 | contig 14371 bp, 11 predicted proteins | sample MGYA00375753_ERZ778023 | MGnify/ENA primary metagenome ERZ778023 (study PRJEB29350, sample SAMN05389822) | bioreactor metagenome | isolation source: Ammonium sulfate bioreactor | place: South Africa: University of Cape Town | collected 2014-04-04 ...
AGCGAAGCGCTCCAGTCCTCCCCCGCGCTGGCCGCCCTCCAGGCCGAGAGCCCCGAGGATGCCCAGGCTGCCGTGATGGATGGGGCGTATAAATCGGCCCAGGCCGACGCTTTCCGAGCCCAGCTCGACCTCGCGGTGGAACTCGGCCTCAATGTCGTCATTCATCAGCGTGACGCCTGGGACGATACCCTCGACCTTCTCCAACCCTACACGGGCAAGGTGCGTGGCGTTTACCATTGCTTTGGCAATTTTCCCGATCAGGCCCGCCAGATTCTCGATCTCGGACATCTCGTGTCTTTCACCGGCATTGTGACCTTTAAGAACGCAGGCCTGGCTCGGGAATGCGCCGTGACGTTGCCGTTGGACAAGTTCATGGTGGAGACAGACTGCCCCTACCTCGCCCCGGTTCCATATCGGGGAAAGCGGTGTGAGCCGGCCCATACCCGGCTCGTGGCGGAAAAGATTGCTGCCGAACGGGGGATCTCCCTGCAGGATCTGGCCTCCGCAACCACCCAGACGGCGGAAGGGTTTTTTCGTCTGAAATAGACTGCAACGTTGCGCTATCTCCGCTGAATCGTTAGGGTGGTAAGATAGTTATGCGTTGGACTATCAACCGCCAGATCGCTGCGGGTTATGCGATTTCCCTCCTCTTCGTCATCGCTCTGGGCGTCACTGCGTACTGGACGTCACACCAGATGCTCGATGCGTTCAATCAGAGACGGAATGCGACGCAGATCATTATCGCTTCCGATCAGATCCTGAATCTGGTTCAGGATGCGGAAAACGGACAACGTGGCTACTTGCTCACGGGGGCCGAGCCTTACCTGGAACCCTATCGATCAGCGGTGTCTCGTCTTCCTTCCGCACTCGATACCCTCAAGCGTCTGGTGGAAAAATCGGTCATCGGGCAGGAGGGAGTCGCGGAATTGCAGATGGCAGTGAGTGACAATCTGGCGGAGCTCGCTCGCACGATCGATCTGAGACGGGCGTCGCAAGACGCCGCCGCGCTGCAGATTGTCAATCAGGGTGCGGGCAAGGAAGCGATGGAGCGCATTCGCCAGCGGTTGGACGCCATCAAGCAGGCGCAACTCAATGAGCAGGTAGCACGCAACGACGAGGCGCAAGGCGCCGCTGCATTTCTGCTCGATGTGCTCGCGATCGGCATCCCGCTGTCTGTCGGTGTCATGATTTTCTCAGGCATAGTGACCTCGAGGCGTGTTCTCAGGCCCGTCGAGGAGATTACCGAGGCGGCCCGTTTGGTTTCTGAGGGAGACCTTGAGGTGAAGCTTCCCGAGAAATCCAAGCTCGAGGAAATTCATGCCCTTACGCGTTCCTTTGAGAGAATGGTGGCGTCTCTGCGGCAGTCGGCAAACCTGAGCGAGCGCCTTGCCTCCGGCGATCTGACGGTCGAGGTCAAGCCGCTCTCCGACAAGGATGTGGTCGGCAAATCGCAGGCTGGCATGGTCACCAAGCTTTCCGACCTGATCGAGCAGGTGCAGCGCTCTGGCGTGCAGGTGAACTCGTCCGCCGTGCAGATCGCCGCCGCCTCGAAGCAGCAGCAAAGCACGGCCAGCGAGATGGCCTCCACGACGACGGAGATCAGCGCCACGTCCAGGGAGATCAGCGTGACTGCTGCCGAGCTGCTAAAGGCGGCTGATAATATGAACGAGGTTTGCCAGCGACTGGTGGGGCTCGCCGTCGATGGGAAAGAGGGGCTGCAGCGGATGGATCAGGTCATGCGGCATATCATCGATGCCTCAGTTGCGATTACCGCGCGGTTTGGCGAGATGAACGATCGTGCAGGAACCATCAACTCGGTCGTTACCACCATCACCAAGGTCGCCGACCAGACCAATCTCCTCTCGCTCAATGCCGCCATCGAGGCTGAGAAAGCGGGGGAATACGGGCGGGGTTTTTCCGTGGTCGCCTCCGAGATCCGCCGACTTGCCGACCAGACGGCAGCCTCCACGCTCGACATCGAGCAGATGGTCAAGGAGATGCTCGCCTCGGTCTCGGCCGGCGTGATGGGGATGGACAAGTTCTCGGAGGAGGTGCGCCGCAATGCCCATGAGGTGACTGATGTCACCCGCCAGATCGACGGCATGATCGAGCAGGTCCAGTTGCTTGCTCCCAGCGTCGAGTCGGTCTACGAGGGCATGCGTACCCAGACCCAGGGCTCGGCCCAGATCAGTGAGGCGCTTGTCCAGTTGGGTGATGCGGCACGGCAGACGGCGGATGCCATCCGGGATTCCAACAGGGCGGTGGAGCAGCTCAACGAGGCGACGGGAGGCCTTCAGAAGGCGGTTTCCCGGTTCAAACTGCGGTAATATGCATTATGTCGTTTGCCGCGTCGGAGACGACACCTACGCCTTGGAGGCTGGTACGGTCGACAAGGTGCTGCCCTATGCCGCCCTCAAGCCACTGCCCGGTGCGGTCCGGGGACTCGTCGGCGTGCTGAATTACCAGGGGCAGTCCGTTCCCGTGGTCGATCTCGGTCTGCTCTTTCAGGGGGTTCCCACGCCGGAGGCCTTTGGTTCCCGTATCATCCTGAGTCAGGTGGCCGGGCTGCGTTCCGGGCGGCTGGGAATCCTGGTCGGATGCGTCGAGGGGATATCGGTTGTTCCGGAAGAGTCCTTCATTTCCCCCGGAGCCTCGGCCGATCCGAGCCTGGGGGATGTTTCGCCTGCGGGCGGTTCATTTATTCAGCGCATCGAGTTGCCTTCGGTATTGCCTGATGATGTTCTTGAAAGCCTCGACTGGTGCGAGGCAGGGGAGGCGGCATGGGCGTGATCGACCAGATCGCAGATTATGTGAACGAGCATGCCGGATTTGAAACGTCCGGAGCGGGCCGCCAGCAGTTGGTCAAAGCCATCGAGCGCCGGAACGCCCCTGATGGATCGCTGGAGGATTATCTGTTGAAACTGCAGTCGTCGCCGGCGGAATTGCGGTCGCTCCTGGAAGACTTCGTGGTGCCGGAGACATTTTTCTTCCGTTATGAAGAGTCGTTTCGCGTTCTAGCCCAATGGGCGGTTCAGCGGAAAACGCGTCCGCTTCGCATCCTGAGCGCGGCCTGTTCGACGGGTGAGGAACCGTACTCTGTTGCGTTTGCTCTCCACGAGGCTGGGTGGAAGCCCCGGGATTTTCAGGTCGAAGCCTTCGACCTGAGCGACTCTGCGATCCAGACAGCCCGCGCAGGCGTCTTCCGGTCAAACTCCTTTCGTGGGAAAATCGGTCCGTGGCGGGACCGTTTCTTCGAGCCCGTCGGGGTGGGATGGCGGGTGCGCAGTCAATACCTCGGGTTGATCGATTTTCGCCGCTCGAATCTCCTGCTCATGGAGGACGTGGCCTGCTGGGACGCGATCTTTTGCCGCAACGTGATGATCTATTTTGATGATCCCAGCCGGCAGCGAGTCTCCGATCTGCTCCATCGCGCATTAAAGCCGGACGGGATGCTTTTTCTCGGGCCGGCTGAGCCCGCGGCGATGGCGGCCTACGGGTGGCGGACGACCGGGATGGAAATGAGCTTCACCGTAACGGCGACGAACGATCCGGCGATGGCCCCCTCGGCGATCAAGCCCAAGCCGATCATGCTCGCACCCCGTCGCCGCGCCATTGGCTATTCCGCCCCGCGCTTCACGACTGATGCCGTGCCTCCGGAGATGACGGTCGAGGATGCTCGGAAGCTGGCCGACCAGGGGCGGGTCAACGATGCTCGCGAACTGCTGCGCCGGGTGCTTGCAGCCAGGCCGGACGACGCGGGAGGGCGATTCCTCCTTGGGTTGATCGAGGAATCCCTGGGCAATGTCGCCGAGGCCGAGGCCCAGTACCGGCAGGCGCTTTACCTGGAACCTGCGCACCAGGAAGCAATGCATCACATGGCACTGCTCCTGCGAAAACAGGGGCGCTCTGACGCTGCCGGGCGGTTCGAGCGCCGCGTCGCCAAGAGGATGTCCTCATGAAGCAGGATTACACCGCCCGGCTCCTGCCTGCGGAACTGCGCGCGGAATGGGCCGCCGACATCGCGCGGCCTCCCGAGATCGCGAAGGACCACTCGAAAGGGCAGCGCCTGCTGGTTGCGCTCGTGGGAGGTGACTGGCTCGGATTTCCTCCGGATCTCGTCTCGGCTACGCTGCCGGCCGGATCGGTGCGTCGCATTCCACACCGCGTGGCGGGAAATATCGAAGGGCTGTTCAATGCGGATGGACGCGTCATCGTATGCGTGAATCTTGAGCGGCTCCTCAAAACTTCCCCCTCCAGTTCCGGGGATGAGGCTGGCGCGCGAATGCTGATCCTGCAGTGGCGGCGCACACAGGTCGCGGTGCGGGTGCGCTCCGCGCTGGGACTGGAGGAGATTGACTTGTCCGCGCTCCAAAGACTGCGTGATGACGCCAGTGCATCGCTCGCGGGGGTGAGCCGAGGTGTCGCCATTCATGCCGCCCGGCCAGTGGTGTGCCTTGATGGAGAGCGTCTGGTTGCGAGCCTGCAGGAGGCCATCGAATGAAAGGCGACGATCTGAGCGGGTATTCCATGGAAGAGCTGTTCCGTGCGGAGGCCGAGCAGCAGTGCGCGATTCTTTCGGATACTCTTCTCCGGCTGGAGAAAGCCAGCGACGTGGCTCCGCTTCTCGAAATCCTGATGCGGGCGGCGCATTCCTTGAAGGGGGCGGCACGCATCGTGGGCAATGATGGCGCGGTGCGGGTGGCTCATGCGATGGAGGACCTCTTCGTCAAGGGACAGAAGGCCAATGCCGCCCCGGTCGCCGGGACGGTTGATGTGTTGTTGAGCGGAGTCGATCTGTTGCGGGACTTGAGCATCGCTCCCGAGCGGGACGATGGAGCCGAGCGCATAGAGCGCTTTCTCAGTGAGTGTGTGGAATCTGTTTCCGTCCCCTTACCGGGCCCGTCCGTACCTGCACCGGAGCCGGTCCCCGCTGTTTCCCTGCCGGAGCCGGAGCATGCGAAGAAAGATGTCAGGCTTGATGCGGAGCGGCTCGACAACCTGCTGGCGCTGGCCGGGCAGGCGGTGGTGTCGGCTGCCGAGACCGGGCCGGGAGTGACGGGGGTGCGCGCGGCGCTCCGTTCTATGCAAACGGTCCTGGGTGAGATTCGCAATTCCGACCTTACGGAGAGGCAGCGACAGTTGCTGCGGCAGGCTGGTGCATTGACTTCATCCTGCCAGTCGCTGGCAGCCGAGGAGAGCGAGCGGCGCGATCTGCACGATCGCCATCTGCTGCAACTCTGCGGTCGCATTTATCGGGAAACACTCTCCTGCCGCATGCGCCCCTTTGGCGACGTCGCCGGAGCGTTGCGCCGGCTTGTTCGTGACCTCGCCCGGGATCTGGGCAAGGAGGTCGATCTGGTCATCCTGGGCGAAGATACCGAGGTGGACCGCGACATGATCGACCGCTTTGAGGGTGCGCTTTCGCATTTGATCCGCAACGCCCTGGACCATGGACTGGAAACTCCGGCCGAACGTCTCTCGGCTGGGAAGACCCCGTCCGGGCGGCTGGAGATCACCGCCCATCATCATGCGGGCTGGCTCAGGGTTTCCGTGGCCGATGATGGCCGGGGCATGAGTGTCGAGACCATCCGCCAGGCGGTCATCCGGCGTGGGTTCTCCGCTGAGGAGAATGCCCGGCAGATGAGCGATCAGGAGCTTTCCGAGTTTCTTCTCCTGCCTGGTTTTTCCCTCAGCGAGCGCGTCACGGAAATCTCCGGGCGTGGCGTCGGCCTCGATGCCGTACGCTCGATGGCCTATGAGGTCGGGGGATCGATCCGCCTGGGGCAAAGTGCGATGGGGGGATTCCTGTGCGAGATCATTCTGCCGGTGGCCCTCTCCCTTGTCCGCGCCGCGGTGGTCGAGGTGGCAGGCGAGCGGTATGCGTTTCCGCTCGCGAGGATTGAGCGCATCGTGGAGGTCACTCGGGCCGACGTACATCCCATCGGCGGCATTCAGCATGTTTTCCTCGATGGGGAGAAGGTGGAGATTTTTAGCGCGGCGCAGGTGCTGGAGTTGGGGGCGGGAGACGTCGTCGGCGATGCGATCAACCTCGTGATCATTCCCTCCGGGCAGGGACGCATCGGCCTCGCTGTCGATCGTCTGCTTGGGATGAAGGAGCTTTCGCTGCAGCGTCTCGACGGCCGGCTGGGCCGCACGCAGGATGTCAGCTCCGCCGCCTTGCTCGAGGACGGGGAAATCGTCATCGTCCTCGACATTAATGACCTGTCTGTGACCGTCGCAAACTTCTCGTCTGCTTCCCAGCAACGCTCGCTTTTCCCAGAGGACCGGACCGACCCGGGCCACCGCATCCTGGTGGCGGACGACTCGCTCACGGTGCGCGAACTCGAGCGCAAGCTCCTCGTCGGCCAGGGTTACGAAGTCGATACCGCCGTGGATGGAGCCGATGCCTGGAATGCCCTGCGCACGGGGAAATACGATCTGCTGGTGACCGATATCGATATGCCTCGGCTCGATGGCTTCGAACTCGTGAAGCGCGTCCGCGGTAATGCTCAACTCCGCGATCTCCCTGTCATCGTCATGTCCTACAAGGAACGGGAGGAGGACCGCGTCCGGGGCCTGGAAGCCGGGGCGGATTATTATCTTACGAAGTCCAGTTATCAGGACGAGTCCATCCTGGGAGCGGTGCGCGAGTTGCTCGGGCATTCGTCGGCGGTATGATGCGCATCGCCATCGTCAATGATTCTCCCGTCGCGGTGGCCATGCTGCGCGACGTCGTGGAGGGAGAGGAGGGGTTTGCCGAAGCCTGGGTGGCGGTCGATGGGGCCGAGGCGGTGGAAAAATGCCGCACCGACCTGCCGGATATCATTCTCATGGACCTCTTCATGCCGGGGCTCGGGGGAGTCGAGGCCACCCGGCAGATCATGCGAGAGACGCCATGCCCGATCCTGGTGGTCACGGGGTCCGTGGATGTCAATGTCTCGACGGTGTTTGAAGCCATGGGCGCGGGCGCGATCGATGCCGTCAGCACGCCGTCCTTTGGCGCAGCGGAAGCCCGCCGCATCCTGGTGGAGAAAATTCGTTCGGTCGCTACCATTGCGACCCCTTCGTCGATCCATAGGCGGCATCCGCTCGCGGCGCGGAGAGGGCGCGCGGCGGATTCCTGCGTGCTCATCGGAGCCTCCGCCGGGGGGCCGGCCGCCTTGATGACGATCCTGGAGCAGTTGCCTGCCTCCCTGCCGGTCGCCATCGTGATTGTCCAGCATATCGACGAGCGATTTGATTCCGAGCTGGCATCGTGGCTCGATGCGCGGTCTCCGCTACCGGTACGTCTGGCAGAGGATGGTGAGGAGCCAGTCGCCGGTGAGGTGCTCGTGGCCAAGGGTGGGCGTCACCTCATCTTCAGCTATCACCGGCTTCGCTACACCGACACGCCTGATCTTTCCTATCAGCCCTCCGTCGACGTACTCTTTGAGAGTGCCGCAGCGCATGGTCCTTCCCGGCTCCTGGGCATCATCCTGACCGGAATGGGACGCGATGGAGCGCGCGGCCTCAAGCGCCTCGCCACATCCGGTCACCTGACCATCGCTCAGGATGAAGCCACGGCCGCCATTTATGGAATGCCCCGCGCAGCCGCCGAAAACGGGGCTGCCCGGGAGATTCTGCCCCTTGATCGCATCGCCAGCCGTATTGAGGCCTGGAGCAACTCGCCAATCCCATGAACGAACTCATCAACCCTAGCCGCGCAATGGTCCTGCTCGTGGACGACCAGGCGCTGGTCGGAGAATCCCTGAGGCGGGCTCTCGCCGTCGAGGACGACATCGACTTCCATTTCTGCGCCGACGCCGCTTCCGCCCTCGACCAGGCGCGCAAGATCCGGCCCACCGTGATCCTGCAGGATCTTGTCATGCCCGGGGTGAGCGGTCTCGACCTCGTGCGTCTCTACCGCGCCGATCCAGCCCTGCGATCCGTGCCGGTGATCGTGCTTTCCGTCCGTGAGGAGCCTGAGACGAAGCGCGATGCCTTTGCCGCCGGGGCGAATGATTATCTCGTGAAGCTCCCCGACCGGGTGGAACTGCTCGCACGGGTGCGCTACCACTCCTCCGCCTATCTCGCACAACTCGACCGAGACGAGGCCATGCGCGCCCTGCGCGAGAGCCAGCGCGAGCTGCTGGATTCCAACACGGCGCTCATCTCGCTCAACCAGAAACTCGAGGTCGCCACCCGGGCCAAGTCGGAGTTCCTCGCCATGATGAGCCATGAGATTCGCACTCCGCTCAATGGCGTCCTCGGGTTCTCCGACCTCCTCGCCGAGACCGAGATGAACGAGGAGCAAAGAAGCTTCGTCGAGACGATCCGTTCCAGCGGCCGGTCGCTGCTCACCGTGATCAACGATGTGCTCGACTTTTCGAAGATCGAGGCCGGCAAGCTGACCATCGAGAATGTCGGTTTCAACATCGCGCAGTGCATTCGCGAGGCGAGCGAACTCTTCGTGCCCAAGGCGCGGGACCATGGCACCTCTCTCACCTGGGAGGTCGGCAATGGCGTGCCCGAAACCGCGGTGGGCGATTCCATGCGCCTGCGGCAGGTGATTTCCAATCTCGTGTCGAACGCCGTGAAATTCACCCGCTCCGGCCGCATCCATATCCATGCCTCCCTCGGCGATTCGCGCGAGATCACGAAGGCTACGGACCGGTTTTTCTCCCCCACGGGAATCGAGGCGTTTTTCCTCCGCGTCAGCGTGACCGACAGCGGAATCGGTATTCCCCCGGAGAAGCAACCGCTGCTCTTCAAGAGCTTTGACCAGCTCGATCCCTCGACCGCCCGCAAGTTTGGCGGCAGCGGGCTCGGCCTGACCATCTGCCGCCGACTCTGTCAGCTCATGGGCGGAGACATCTGGGTCAACCCCGAGAGGGAGGCCGGATCGGAGTTTGTCTTCATGGTCAAGCTCGCCGTCGGCGGAGTGTCGCTGGAGCATCCGACCCGGTCGGCAGCGCCCTCGACCCTCGGCGTGAACGAAATCCTGGCGGCCTCCCGGGTGCTGGTGGCCGAGGACAACAAGGTCAATGCCGCGCTTATCTCCGCGCTGCTGCGCAAGTTTGGCATCCAGGCTCGCAGCGTTTCCAATGGCGTCATGGCCTACGAGGCCGTCACGGAGACCGATATCGACCTCGTTTTCATGGACATCCAGATGCCGGAACTCGACGGGCTCGAGGCGACGGCGCGCATCCGCGAGAGTGAAAAAATCCAGCACCGCAAGCCGTGCTACATCATAGCTCTCACCGCCGAGGCCCTTCAGGGCGACGCCGAGAAGTGCCTCCGGGCCGGAATGAACGATTACCTTGCCAAGCCGATCCGAACGACCGACCTCGCCGCAGCCTTGGCGAAATATTGCAGCACGCGCTCGCCGATGGCATCCTGACGCCATGCCCTCATTTGACGTAGTTTCCGAAGTTGACCGCATGGAGGTCAAAAACGCGGTCGATCAATCGCTGCGCGAGCTTTCCTCGCGGTTTGATTTCAAAGGCCTCACCACCACCATCGAGATCGATCCCAAGACGGGATCGATCCTGCTTACGGTCGACGATGGAGCCCAGATGAAGGCGCTCCGCGAAATCGTCATCGGCAAGCTGGCCAAGCGCAATATCGACCTGCGCAACATCGAGCAGAAGGACCCCGACATCTCGCCTCTCGGCCATTCCCGGCAGGAACTCGCGATCAAGCAGGGGCTCGATGGCGACAAGGCCAAGGAGATCAACAAGGCGATCAAGGCGCTCAATCTCAAGGTGCAGGCCTCGCTGCAGGATCGCCAGATCCGCGTGACCGGAGGCAAGCGCGACGACCTCCAGAAGGTCATCGCCGCCCTGCGCGCGGGCGACTATGGAGTCGCCCTTGCGTTCAAGAATTTCCGCGACTGATTACGCCGAGGCGATTTCCTCGGTGATGGACTGCGCAGCGGCGCGGGGATCGGCTGCTCCCGTGATGGGACGGCCGACCACGAGATAGCTCGCTCCGGCGCGAATTGCCTCCGCCGGGGTCATCACGCGCTGCTGGTCGCCTTTGTCTCCGCCAGCGGGGCGCACACCGGGCGTGACGATGGTGAGTTCATTGCCATAGGTGGCTCGCAGGACGGGCAACTCCAGCGGGCTGCACACGATGCCTCGGGCTCCATTGTCGTAGCCGAGACGCACGAGGCGGCTGACCTGGGATTCCACGTGATCGTTTACGCCGACGCCTTCGAGTTGCGCCTGGTCAAAGCTGGTCAGCACCGTCACGCCGAGGATGAGCATGCCGGAGTCGCCGACGGCCGATTGTGCTGCGGCAATCATTTTGGCTCCGCCGCCGAGGTGGATCGTAGTCATATCGACACCCAGTTTGGCGGCGGAAGCGACGGCTTCCTTCGCTGTATTGGGGATGTCGTGAAACTTCAGGTCGAGGAAGACCCGGTACCCGCGCGCCTTGAGTTCCCGCACGATGGACGGGCCCTCGGCGGTGAAAAGCTGGAGGCCGACCTTGATCCAGGAGACCGCATCGCCCAGGCGGTCGAGGAGTTGGTACGTGGAGGAGGCGTCTGGGGCGTCCAGAGCGACGATGAATTTTTCTTTAGCGGAAGCAGACATTGGCACAGGATGCGCGCGCCATGAAGCTGCGCGCACCGGCGAAAGTCAACCTGCAACTCCGCATCCTCGGTCGCCGCGAGGACGGATTCCACGATATCGAGACCCTCATGGTCCCGATTTCCCTCGCGGACGAGATCACCATCGAGACCTCCATCGGGCGCACGGTGAAGGTGCGGAGCAGCGACCCGACCCTGCCGACCGGAGACTCGAACCTCGCGGTCAAGGCCGCTCAGATTTTCTCCGAGGCCACGGGGCTGAAATTTGCCGCCCATATCGAGATCGAGAAGCGCGTGCCGATGGGCGCGGGGCTCGGCGGGGGGAGCAGTGACGCCGCCGCCGTGCTGGTCGCGCTGGATACGCTTTTTGAGACGCGGATGAGCGCTCCCGATCTGGAGCAGCTCGCCAGTCGCATCGGGTCGGACATTCCGTTTTTCATTCGCACCCTGCCGGCCTGGTGCCGGGGACGGGGCGAGATCATCGAGCCGACGGAGATTCCCGAGACGCTCCCGCTTTTACTGATCAAGCCGCCTTTCGGCGTGCCAACGCCATGGGCTTACAAACGCTGGCGCGACTCGCATTCGCTGCCGGGAGAGTGGGAGACGGAGGCTGACCTCGGGTGGATTCGCATCGTGAATTCGCTGGAGCGACCCGTGTTTGAGAAGTTTCTCTTTCTGCCCATCCTGCGTCGCTGGCTCATGGAGCAGCCCGAGGTGCGCGCCGCGGCGATGTCGGGCTCGGGATCGACCGTTTTCGCCATTCTCAACGAAGCCGTCGACGGACCGGCGATTGAGGCGCGGGTGAAGGAATACTTTGGCGGCAATCTCTGGACCGCTCTCTGCCACACTGGCGCGGAGTAGGAACTACTCGAAACGCACCGCGATGGCCGGGCGGATATTCGCCGCACGCCAGGCCGGGAAGAGCGCGGCGATGAGGGCGGCGGGAATGAGCCACAGCGGCGTGGTGATGATCGGGCCGAGCGGATAGGTGAGTTCGATCGACCAGCCGAAGAAGGCCTTGTTCACCACCCAGGTCAGCACCATGGCGAGCGCCATGCCGGAGACGACGCCGCAGATCGTGGCGGTTACGCCGATCAATCCCGCCTCCCCGAGAAAAATCCCCAGCACCTGAGGAGGCGATGCTCCGATGGCGCGGAGCACGCCGACCTCGCGTTCCCGCTCCATCACGAGCACGCTAAGCGAGAAGAGCACGCCGATGATGGCCACGATCACCGCGATGCCTCGCAGCACGGAGGTCACGGCAAACGTCTGGTCAAAAATCTCGAAGACGCGCTGGCGGAGAGACTGGTTGTTGTACACGACGAATTGCCCTTCGTCGCCAAAGGTGGCGCGGAATCGCTGCGCGACGGCATCGCGGTTTTCCTTCACGCGGATGCCCATCGAGTGCCAGCGCTCATCGTGCCAGAATTTCTGGAAGAGCGAATTTTGCATCATGATCACGCCGCGCTCATTGGTGAAATCGCGGAAGACTCCGCAGACGGTGAACTGCTGGTCTCCCGAGGGCGTGGGCAGGGTGATCGTGTCCCCGGTGCTGATGCGGTAACGGGTGTACAGGCTTTCTGAAACTGCGACGGCCTGACCGCTGAGAAACTTTTCGCGCGCGTCCGGCCACGAGCCGGGGAGGAACTCGAGGTCTCCGCGTCCTTTTCCATCGAGGACGGTCAGCCCGATCTGGTGGCCCTGCCAGCGGACGGTCATTTCTCGGAAGGCGGAAACCTCCAGCGTCTCCGGTTGCGAGCGCGCCCAGTCGAGGGCGTTGGCGGGCAGGTAGGACTCAAAGCCGCCGACATCATTTGCCGCCGGGGAGATGTAGAGATCGGCCTGGAGGGTGTGGGTGATCCACTTGGCCACGCTGGCGCGGAAGGAGTGGATCATCACCGAGACGCTGATGGTCAGAGCCACCGCCGAGGCGAGTGAGGCGATCGTCACGGCGTTGCGGTGCATGGCGCGCACGAGGTGATCGGAGGCCATGCGCAGATAGACTCCGCGACCTCGGAAGGCGGCGGCCACACCGGCCGCGAGCCAGGGTACGACCAGGGCAAACCCCGCGAGCACCGCGCCTGCGCTGAGGAAGGGCAGCCAGCGCGAACCGAGTTTCAGGGAGAGTGCGCCGGAAAGGAATGCAACGAACAGGATGACTGCGGCGGCAGCAAGGCGCCATGGACGGCGGGGCGCGAGCTGCTCAACGGCTGCACCCGGGTGTAACACCTTGGCGGGATCGCAGGTGGCCGCCTCCGAGGCGGGTCGCCACGCGGCCACGAGGGACGCGCCAATACCGACGGCGAACCCGAGCACGACCTGGCTGGGAGCGAGGGAATTCGTGCCCAGGCGGACGACCTCGTAAAGGCTGGAGACGCTTTGTTCGATGGGTGAAGCGACAAGGCTGGCGAGCACGGGGCCGAGCACGATGCCGAGGGCGGAGCCAAGCAGCGCCTCGTAGGCGGCCTCACCGAGGAAAAGCAGGCGTACCTCCGTGCGGGTGGCTCCACAGGCGCGGAGTATGGCGATTTCGGGCCGCCGACGCACGACGGATGCGCTCACGCTGTTATAGATGAGGAGCATGCCGACGAAGAGCGAGACGAGGCTCATTGCCGTGAGATTGAGCTGGAAGGACCCGAGCAGCGACTCGACCTCGCGGGTGCGCGTGACTGGTGGAGCCACGATCACGTCGGCGGGGACCAGCGACTTGAGTTCCACAGTGACCCGGGCCTCGTCTTTCGGGGAATCAAGGAGGATCTGGATGGAGGAAAGATGACCGGATTTGCCGAGGAGTTCCTGGGCCCAGCCGATGTCCATCGCCGCGACGCGCGGGTCGGCTCCAGCGAGATTATGACTGGCGGCGAAGGTGAACGCGGGCTTGAGTTCGCGCCGTGTACTGCCGGCGAGCACGGGGATATTGCCATCGCGCATGGCTGGAGCGAGCGCGGTGAGCTGATCCTGCTGGATGGCGATGGCCTCGGGATCGGCCAGCCATTTGTCAAAATCCAGCGGTTCACGGTTGGCTCCCTGCAGGTCGAAGGCAAACAGGTCGCGCCCGGTAAACGGATCGACGCCGAGGATGCGGAGATACTCTCCGGGAAGATCGGGAACCACCACCAGCCCCTCGACGATCGGCGTGGCGGCACGCACTCCGGAAACGGCCTGCACCTTGGGAAATACCTCCTCGGGAATGTCGCCGCGAATCTCAAGATCGGCTTTTCCCGTGGTCAGCTCGGCGGCGCTGCGAAAGCTCTGGAGCGCATTGCGGTTCGCCGCCTGGATGGCCAGGAACACGGCGACGCCGAGCGCGATGCTGAAGACATTCAGCAGTGTCAGCGCCGGACGCCGCCAGGACGGGCGCACGATCTGTCTCCAGAAAAGCGCTCCGAAGCGCGGCGTCATCCGATGGGCCGGATCGCCGCGCGGCGCAGCAGCTTCATGATGCGCTTCATGGCGTTTTCATCCGTCAGCTTCAGACCGTCCTTCACCGTCACGTAAAAACTGTCGATGGCGACCTCCATCTCCGTGGTGACTCGGGACAGCTCGATGTTGACCCCGGCTTCGCCAAAGGCGCGGAGCAGATCATACAGGAGGCCGAGGCGATCGGGGGTCTGGATGTCGATGAGCGTGTAGTTCGGGTGCGAGATGTTGTCGACGTTGATCTTGCTCGGCAGCTCGGCCTCCTGCGACATGCGGTAGCTGCGCATGCGGGTGTCCTTGCGGATCAGCGAGGAGAAATCGTAGTCCTCCACCGCGAGCGAATCCTGCAGGCAGCTTTCCACTCGGGCATAGTCCTTG
>ERZ778023.3729-NODE-3729-length-14320-cov-4.363197_pt1 | contig 14320 bp, 23 predicted proteins | sample MGYA00375753_ERZ778023 | MGnify/ENA primary metagenome ERZ778023 (study PRJEB29350, sample SAMN05389822) | bioreactor metagenome | isolation source: Ammonium sulfate bioreactor | place: South Africa: University of Cape Town | collected 2014-04-04 ...
CGTCAACCTTGGTTTTCCATAATATACTAGTACTAAACCGATCTTTCCTTTTCTGCCAGTAATTGCCTTTCAATCGTTGCGGGAATCCAATGGAAGACACCGTACTTAAAAAGGAAGGTGCATCTCGACTTGTTTCACATTCTTCAGTCATCTTTGCCAGACACTCCATTCCTTGCCCTTTTATGACCGAGAGTACTCCGAAACTTTTCCTTTTTTCGTTCGTTTTCCCGCAGCCTTCGCTCTGCATGAACAGCTGCTTTTCGAATGGGCAAGCGCTTCCCCGATACTTTCTTTGCTATCGCAAGTAGACTGCCGTTCATTTCAGACGACAAAAGGCACATGCTTACAATAAAAATCATCCTTTATGCTTTTTGGGGGGGGGGGGAAAGCTAGAGAGCGCATGTCACATGATCACGCAATTACAATCGCAGCCATCACAGCTGCCACAAGAAGAGCAACAGTCCCCAATTGCGGAACAACAGTCGCAACAGTTATCGGTGGTGTCGCAACAGCAATTGATGGCGTTACATAGCCCGTTACAATCGCATTGACCGCATGCGTGAGGGATCCCACCGCACATGTGACCGCCGTTCGCCCCGAAATGAGATCCGCAGCACCAGTTCATCATCTTCTCCCCACAACATGGACAGTAGCAGTAGAATTGACACTTCACCAAACTATCGCAAAACGCCATTGCTGCTGAAGGCGGAGTGAACGCGTGTTACGTCGTGGGGATGATCGTTGCTTGCTTGTGGTGGGTCTTCTTCCTTCCTTCTCCAACGCCGCGTTGTCTCGATTGTCAAACATTAATGCGTAATAACCAGCCATGCTAATTTCGAATTTGCCGCATTCAGAGAAGCTAATGGACCAGCCGTTGCTCTTTGGCTTGGAACTCCTTTCTAAACTTTTTGCCTGGGTTGTAGGACTTGATTTGGCTTGTGCGTCCTTCGAAATCTTTTCAGTTGCAAGCATAGGCACGAATGGTACAAAGTTTATTGTTACATAAGTACATAAGTTGGACTGAATCCCCAAGTCCTCACGCTCGCGTGCTGTGCCAAGAATTGCCTCACTTGCAACGTATGATCAATATTGTTAATGAGCCTCTGCATCCCTTTCACCGTTCTGGGTGGGTTCCTCATCTTCTCCTGCGCTTATTTTCTACCTTTGAAGAAAAATTATTAATGAAAAAAGTATAACCACTTTTTTCTCAAGGAATAGCAGATGTCAGGTAGAGGAGTTCACTTGGAACCGGCAGCGTGGAGAGCTGCTCACGGTCTAGCTCCAAGATTGGTAAAGTATCCGGGTTGGCGAGGCGTAAAACGTGCCGCTCCAAAGAAACGAAAGGCGAAGAAAGGTGGAAAGAGAAAAGGGAATTTGGCGAGTCTAGCGAAAGCGCGGGCAGTGGTGAGGTCAGCAAAGTTAGCTTTCGATAGAGCAGGAAGACCGAAGGGTCAGTGGAAAGCCTTTCTACAGCAAGCAAAGATAAATAAGTAGAATGATGCATAAAAATTCAAATAAATTTTATTATCTTTTTTATTACACCGAGTGATGAGCCAGAGACGCAAAGGCGTGAAGTTTGAGAGCAGTCTGAGCAGACTTGTTGCTGCTTATGCCGTTGGGGCACCGGGGACGGAAAGATTTGTGAGAAAGAAACCAAAGGCTTCTAAACCAAAGGTCAGTAAACCCAAAGGAGTGAGCAAGAAAAAGAGTAAATCGAAGAAGAAGGTGGTGTTCGCGGATCTTCCACCCAAACACAAAGCAAGCTACGGAAAATTTGCTTCGTTGAGAAGACTAGAGAAAAGACAAAAGAAAGCAAAAAAGCCGAAGAAATCGAAGAAGGAACCACAAGGATCACTATTTCCTCTTAACGTAGTAGAACAGAGAGAGAATTACCGCGGTCCTCCTCCAACGCTTCCCCCTCGAACATATGAGGAAGAAGACTTGGTGTTACCCGACATTGCGCCTGAAGAAGAAGAGTATCAAGAAAGGAATTTCGAACCGTTCGCATTCAGTGCAGAACTTCCGGACAAACCCGTTTTACCTCCCCGCAGAAGGAACACTGCAAGCGCATACCCTAGGGGTTCTCGTTCATCTTTTGGTCGGTTCAAAGGCGTGCGCACAGGAGAAAATAGGCGCGAAAGAAATCGACAAGAAAGGGAAAAGAATGACGACACCACTGTTAATTAACAGGCGATTGCCTACTTTCATTGCATATGACTTTGAAATATTTTTGAAAAACGATTGGAGGTAAATTCTCTCGATTTTCAAACACGGAAAAATTTTTTGAAAAAACCCCTCCTTTTGGTGAGATTTTTAAAAAGTGTACTTACTGCAGACATTAATTTTGTTTGTGCACCGTAAACTTCAAAGAAGGGGGTCATGGCCGACGAGGAAGGAACTTTGTTTTATGAGCAGGAAGAAGAACCGAGCTGCAAGGAGAAAGAATGCTGTAAAAAGAAATGTGACAAAGAAAAAAAGGAGAGCTCTGATAAAGCCCCATGTGATAAACCTTGTGGAAAAAAGAATGGCGAAGTATCTTGCGAAAATGGAACAGACGATAGTTCTTGTGAGGACGATTGCGGTGATAACTGCAGCAAGACTGGTCTTCGTGAGAGAGGCAAGCGCAACGATACTGGCTGCAGCGAGAAAGAATGCGCTGAACGAGGAGGTTGTCGTGATATATGCGCCGAGAAAGCTTGTGTTGGAGAAGTATGCGATGAGGTCATGTGCTGTGAGCCTGAGACGAAGCGCTGGAAGAGAATCACGCTCATTGTCATTGCAATGGCGCTAGCGGTGTTCAGCATTCTTTACAGTCTTGTCGAAGGCAGTGCTTCCATTGCATTCGGAGCCAGTACTGCTGCTTCTCTCACACTTCTTGAGTTTGGAACCGACAGCCTAATTGAGGTCGCTGCCGGTGTAGTAGTGCTGGTCAAGTGAGTAACCTCTTGTAAACATTAATTCCTCGTATGACTTACATCATTGTTGTTAGGTTTGGCACTGAGTTGAGACGCACCCATAAGAAAGGCGCTTTGTTGCATGAACGCATTGCTACAATTGTAATTGGTCTTTTGTTGGTGAGCACAACAATCACTATGTAGACATTTACATATTTTTTAAAACAGATTCTATTGGCTTTGGGCGCCATTGCAGGAGCACTGACAAAGTTGATACTGAGGTCTGCACCAGAAACAGGGTAAGGACTACATCAACCATCCAAGAATTCAAAAACAATTGTATTTATTAGGCTGATTAATCTTATCATTGGGGGCGTATCCATTTTGGTCATGTTCATCCTCTGGATTTGCAAGAGGACTATTGCCTCATTATTAGATAGTTCAACACTTGAGTCAGAGGCTGGCTGCACCTTGGGATGCCTCAAGTTTTCTTGCATTGTTTTCATTTGTATGATCCCTCCTTTACTTTGGTTATGACTATTGATATTATTTCAGCGGGCTTGCTATTTCTGCTCCTTGGTGATTCTGTTTGGTGGTTAGACTCTGTGTTAGCTGTCATTATTGCACTTTTCATTGGCCTTGGAGGATATAACACTGTGACACATGCATGCTCAAAAGATTTCGATGGTGGTTGTGGCTGTGGTACAAAGGAAAAGAACAAATGGAAAAGCTATGTTCGTATATTGTTACAATGTCTCATAGGCATTTGAAGAACAACAGACATTATTATTTTAAGAAAATTCTTTCTTCTCCGTCCAAGTCATCAGGCACTTCTTCTGCCAGAACTTCATTTATGCAGGGTGTATCGAAAATACTTGGTACAAGTCGCGACTCACGTTTTTTCGGGCTTTCATTAATAAAAGTTACCAAAAACTTCATTCTCGTTTCTTCTCAACAACATGGACGGTCACAGGTGGACTACCGAGTGCAAGGCTTTCTTTACGACAACACCGGTGGTACTTGGATTTGTGCTTCTTCTTCTGGTTCTCGTTCTTTACGGTGTATCCTTCTGGCACTTACTACCTGGTGAAATCGTTGTTCCGTTACCCTGGCTCAATAACTTGACTACTGAAGTTAATCTTGTACAAAAACAACAGCATTAAACTTATTTTCTTACAAACACAAACATGAGTAAGACGCAAGCCGAAGCACAGAACCACTTCTCTCAAACGGCAAGCCTCGCTAAAGAGATATATAGCGCCGCAAACAAAAGTGCTGGTGAAGGACTGAAGCTGGGGTGGAAGGAAGCTATGCAAGTAGCTCAAGTCCGACCTAACGTTGTCATAATAGCCCCAAAGGTTCAGCACATGTGCTGGGACTGTCACGATATACACGACTGGCTATTCACCTGTCAACGTTGTCACGCAAGGCTCTGTGTTTCCTGTGTGGACGACGACATCGTGGATATCGCCGAAAACTTTGCCGATGTTGCAATTCCTGTGCCCGAAAAGGAACACGACCCTTTCCTCTGTTTCGATTGTTTCAAGGACAAGCAAGATAAGCTAAAGACTGCCAAGCTTCGTGAGGCGCAAGCTAGGATAGACTATTACAAGAACCGTTTATTCAAGTTCGATGGCACCTGGTCCGAGGACGAAGAATCCGATATGGACATAGAGAAAGGTGCGTTAGACACCAAGGAAAAGATCACAAAGTATCGTGATGAGACAGTTGCACTACGCACTGACCTTGACAAGCAAAAGGGGTCAGGAGTTATTACTGCCATGTAACTCAGTATACAAGTCATAAAGCCTTTGGTTATCATAAGTCAGTTCTGTTATGTTCGCCGTTATTTCATCTAAGAGGGCTTGGTCTTGTAGGTTTCGGTTGTCATAATCGTTGAGTAAGAACTGAGTTTCCAAAAGTGCATAAGTTACTTCATCGAGTTCCCTTCTCAAGTCCATTGTTTTTTATTGAATTCTAAAAAGTTCTTGAGCTTTTTCAACGATAGAGTGGTGAAACTCCCAACTATCCTCAAGATTGTTCACGTTTGTTGCCTCCTTTGCGTTCGGGTAAAGTCCAAAGGCTGTCATCGGAATAAAAACTTCAATTGGGATGCGACGACGATCCGCAGCGGCATGCATCGCATCAGTTGCCATGATGCCATAAGAAATGGACCCCGGTCGAGCTAGCGTTCCTTGCTGGACTTCGAGCTTGATTTTGCCTAGGAGAGTGAGGTCGTATACCCAGCGCAGGTCCTCCTGTTTCTCGCATTCTTCACGAGACATGCTGGTGGGGAACTCAGTAAATAACTCGTAAAACCCCGTTTCCAAATAAAGATCGGTCGTGTCAAGAACCCTTCCACGAAGACGTAAAGTTTGAAAACTGGTATTCTCTTCAAACGTCTAATTAAAGGGTAAGCACAAGTTCTCTGGGAAACCATCTCTCTCTAACAAAGGAGGGTAACGGACCGTGAAAGCGCCTTCGAGAGCTTTGATGGGCGAAAGTCTCCACTTGATATTCAGTCTACAGTTCTCGCAGCAGGCCCAAGAGCGAAGGAAAGAACGGTTCATCCCAGTGAAGTCGAAAGAAGGGCTCCAGCATGTTTTCTCCTCCTCCAGCATAACGACCGGTAGCATCTGATGGTTCGGTTCGAGTGAGCCTCGGAGACACGAGGCGCAGGCCTGCACGTCCATCCTGTTGAGTAGCTCAATGGGCACGGTATCCAGCTCGGAATAAGGGTCCCAATCGAGTTGGGCTTCCATATCTCCTATCGTGATAGCGACCACATCTTTGCCTTCGGAGTCGACCGTCGCCTTCTTGATGACTTGAGGGAAATCATGAAAGTAGAGCCTCCTGTCCTCCATAAGGAACTCCTTGACCTCAACAGGAAGCATGATCTTCTCGAAGCACTCGGCAAACTGAGCGAGGGCCTGCTCTTTCGTTCGTTGAGGTATAGCCCTTGCCAGGTGGTTGTGCCAGGTCTCTCGACATATCGACATAAGGCTGCGCATCTGGAGACGACTTTCGTTCACCTTGTAAGAACGTCCAAGCCGTCCTTGTGGCGTAGAAGGCAAGACCTGCCCATCCAAAGACAGAGCTTGCTTAGCCGCATCGAGCAGGTTACGTTCCTCGGTATGTTCCTGTTCCGCTTCGAGCCTCGCGCGAACGTTGCGAAACTTGATCGGAGCGTCGCCCTCGAACTTTCTCTTGGCGCAAGCGGGAAGGATGGGCGTGTAGTACAGGGTCTGGGGAGAAAGGATCTCGTTGCACTCGATCGCTCTTTCTCGGTGGCACGCGGTGCAATCGCGCTCCATATAGTCGATGGGAGGTGTCAGAAGATAAGAAGGGGATGCAAGTATCTCGTCCTTGAACGTGCCAACCTGCTTGTTCTCTTCCCCGGTAACGAGTGGTGTCTGTTCCTGTTGTCCGTTCATTGTTCCGATGGTTGTTGAGAGAAAAAATTACTGCTACCCTCTCACCAGCCTTGTTTTATAGGCTCCTTTCCCGCGGATTTAACTGGGTGATTAAATTTAACTTGTGGCCTGGTAATTTGTTTCCCAATTGGAAACGTTATGTTTTTCGATACAAAACAAATATTAGCGCCGAGCAATCGCGAATGGCCACGACCTTCAAGCTGCCTTTTCATTGGAGAACTCGTGCTATTGACCTTTTAGCGTGCCAATGAGGCAGTTCTTTTTCTACAATAGGAAATAAGTGAGTAGATTCTCCTGTGTTCCCGAGTTAGCCGAAGCAGATATTCTTCTTATTTGTTAAGTATGCGTCGTTTCCTATGGGGGAGCTTTTGGCGGGAACCAATAGAGGTGTCAGAGTCCAGGTGCTGGTCCAGAAAGCGTGCTCTTCTTCCAATAGTAAATATCCTTTAATCAAGAGACCTGGCTTAAATAAAACGTTTTTGTCAGTGTTTTTATTTTCATCAGACCACTCACCAACATGACAACGAAGAACAAGGCCGCGCAAGACTTTCCCAAAGGAAGGAGGAACGGTAAAGGCAAGGAGAAGAACAGACCCGAGGATGACGAAACCGAAGCTCTTGAGGCCCAACGCCCTAGAAAGCTGAGCCGTGGAGAGAAACTTCTTGTCTCTCGTAGCTCTACACCTTCCTCTCTTTCGAAACCCTTGTCTCCTAGCGATATCATCTTCGGCGTTACCGCGGGAAGTGGGAACCATTGCACCGTGCCCTTCTTCATCACCAAGGAGGGTCATGATAACGTCAAGATACCGCTCCACTACGAGATCGAGACTCCGAAGAAGTTATCTTTCGGTGTCACAACCTTTCAGGGGAAACCCAATTCCCACATGGCGGTAGTCCCTCTTATGAAAGATATCCCTTCCGACGCCCAGCACCTGGATAGGTACTATGAGCTTCAAGCTATCTGCAGGAACTACCTTCTTTCCGAAGACGCTGCCGATATGTGGCAACAAGTTGGTATCGAGCAACCAAAGTCTCTGGAGGAACTTCTTCCGCACTGGGTATCTCCTGTGCACACCTGGATAGCGAAGCGCTCCAAGGAACAGTTCACCGATATCCGCCTCAAGTTCAACGTGAACTTCCAGAAGGTGAAGGAGTTCGTGGCCAAAGACCTTCGCGTGGCCGACGACTCTAAACAGGAAGCAGACCTTAACGACATCCCCGAAGGTACTCTGATGAAAGGGATATACGGATACCGTGAGCTCTTCCTTCGCCCACAAAAGACTGGCAAACTTGCTCCGTACACCTGCGGCCTCTCTGCGTACGCCAAGGACGTGGAGTTCCACCCCAACCCGGACGACAGTTACGTCCTTGCGGATTAAGCTTTCTATTCGACAATATCTTTCCTTTTATAGTCAAAACTAATTAATAAAACCCCGTTTATTATCTTCCAAATAATTTATTTGCGTTCTTTGACCGCGTAAACTCTGAAAACGGTTTATTTTACTATACTCGGTTTATTATCGGAAATAATACTTTAACCTGTTACAATCCTTTTATGGAAAGCCTATCCTATTTAGGAGCCGAGGTAATAGGGTTGCGACCCTGCTTCTTTTTCCTTTACCGAAAGTATGAGTCGACAAAAATCGGGCACTTTTTTACCGTTAACCTATAGGTGTACCAGTACCCTAGAGGGGGGCCATGCGGTACCCACGGGTCACCCACCGAGGGGCGTACACCCGTATTCAGCTTATCTTCTGTTGACGGCATCATTTTCCCCTACGGGCTATCTTCCATCATTCCTTCCCCCAATGATTTCCGAAAATGGACAGGCCAACCAAACATGACGCTACAAGAAAAGAAACAAGCAGCACTCGCCGTTGCCTATTTTTGTGGTGGCATTGGCGCCTGCATCCACACTCTCAGGTTTTTTTCAAGCCCTTACCAAAAACAAACCCCTCATCAATCCCACCAATCTTAGATTGGAGGAAGTTCTTGCAACAACATGGACCAATTGGAACTTCAATCCTGCAAAGTTGCAGGAAGCCAAGGAGAAAGTGTTTATTCCAACTGAGTTATCTTGCTGGCACCCCTGCCTGAATATGCAATATTTCTCAAGAGCTGACGGATGCATGTCAACTGCGCACGGGTCGATTGGTTATGGATTGACCCTTCGATCCTTCCTCTCCTTTACTCTCCCTGCAAATCTTATGAAAGGCACCGGTAATACACACATTCCCTTTTAAAGCAATTTGACTTACCCAGAATAATTAGAGGACTTCAATCTGTATCTTGGGTTGAATATGGATCAGCACTGGACCGGAGTTGAATGTTCCGTTGAGAATTGTGATGGTTGGGACGTCAACTGCGTGCTTGAATTGCTCACAGAATCCACTGGATGGAAAGAAATTCTTGGAATCACCGAAAAGGAGGAAGAAGAAGCGGCCGAGGGATTCGGGAAAGCCATGATTTGGGCTTCAAGTGCCCGAGACGACGTGAAGCTGACGGAAGCTGAGGTGGCCGAAGAGCCCGGATGCTTTCATGAAGTCTTGCATATCCATTCCTTCCAGAACACGGATCAAGCGCAATCCAGATGGTCCCGATTGAAAACCATTTGGAAGGCCTTAGGGTTTGAAGTTATGGAGAATGAAGATGATGAGGAAAAAGGAAATGAGGGAAAATGGACCGAAAAGGAAATTCTCGTCTTTCTCTTGGCTTGTTTGGGATATGCTTGGAAGTCAGATGTGAAGCGGTTTGTGTACTCGAAAGGAAATTGGACAAGCCGACATGAAGAGGATCAAGAGAACGAGCTGATCGATTGTGCGGAAATCTACTCTGCTCAGATGGTGACTGGTGTTCTGACGGTCACCGAAAGAAAGAAAAGGAATAAGATGGTAAAGTCAACTTTTCCTTGAAATGCAAAAAACCTAATGTGCTTTGCCCATCAAGGGACGGACAACACCAATGAAGAATTGGACAAAAAAGATGAATACTATTATGGACAGCAAAATGGTACCTCCCACCCTACCTTATCCTCGTTGTCCTAACCTCACACAAGCCTCCATCAAAACGTTGTGTTCATTTGGAATTATATCAACAAATGGTAATGAACGCATGTTGCGAACATCTCATTTCCCTCGATGACTCAGCGACACAGTATGATAAGGTAATTCATTTACGCCGCTTTCCTATTATCGTAGTAAATTTTCCCCTTGTCCGCGAAAAGGTCTTGAAGGAATTGCATGTCCTTCAATGGAGTTGGTTTCCTAGCGAAGCAACCGATGGTAAAGGCGTCGATTGGAACTCAACTAAGTTCATCATTCATTTCCCACTGAGGGCTTCAGCGGCAAACCAATCGCTGAACGGTACCCTCCTATTTTGGAAAGAGGAACTCAATTTATTTACATATCGTGATGGTAATGCCATGCATGAATCGGTGATGATCCAGATTGAAGGAGAAGATCTGATTCTTCATTTGGATGTGGATGCCTTCGAGGAATCCCAACCAAAGGATTTGTTCTTCCGGCATGCCATTCAGGCTTCCCCTACGTCTACACCAAACAAGAGGATGTTGACGCTCTGGATGGAAGAGGAAGGAGTTGCTGAGGAGGAATCGAAGATCAGCTTTTCAGCACCCACAGGGCTGTGGAGGAAATTGGCGGAACTTCTTGGTTGGACTCCTACTTTTGAAATGTCAGAGGAGGAGAAAACTGAAGTTCCGGAACTTGCGTGCAAGTTTGTACTTGGGCTTGTAACCCGTGTCGCAACACCTCTGACCTTGTAGGACTAAGTAGAGATGCTTTTTCGAAGAACTTTCCTTCTTTTGTTATCCTCCTGGAAAAGTTTTTGTTGCAGAAGATGGAAGAGGCCCAAACACGGCCTCACAAAATACGCCGCGTCGAGGAGGAGGGCACAAACGAAGATTATCTCAGCACCTTACCATTGCTAGTTCTATCTGAAGTCCTGGACTTTCTTCGCGGTGGGTATTGTTCGCCTAGCTTTACTGCTACAACTCTCAAATACCACTCCAGAACTGCCGAGGACGGAAACAGAATATCTTTTTGGTGTCAGGCTTCAACACCATGCTTGGCTGTCGTTCTCTAGGAATAAGATTAAACGCCAAAAGAGAGCGATAGCGCGTGGTTATGTACCAACTTTCATGTAAGACTCTGCGGCACCGTTGTCACAACTGACAGTGTCACCAGGAGTTCCGCTACAGTTTATCATGGTTGGAATTCAGTTTTGGCGCTGCGATTGGTGTGCAAGGCGATGAATGAGATCATTGACTACCTGATCTTCCCCTTCAGTCTTCTCTCTGAATTCATTCCCTCCCCTCTTGATTTCCGTGAATTGGATTCCCAACAACAGCACGAAGCCGATTCGCTCATTTGTGGTCACATCGACGCTCGTATCCACGCCCTCAGGTTGGCTTGCTTTTATCCCCCCCCCTCCTCACGTCTTTCACAAATCAAAGATTGGAAGAAGTTCTTGGAAGGGTGTGGAAAGACTGGAATTTCAATCCTTCAAAGTTGGAGGAAGCAAAGGAGAAATTGTTGCATCGATCAACAACATCCCCACCAATTCTTCAAGTGCCACATCTCGAAAGGAAGGATGGATTCATTGCTTGTGGTTATGCTTTGACCATTCGATCCTTCCTCACTCTGTCTCTCCCTCCTTCATTTGGAAGTCCTTCCGGTATGTTTCCGGGAATTCCTTTTTTATGCATGGAGCTCATACAGTGATCAGGAGATTCGCAGGACAACACCTTGTCTCTTGGATTGAACATAGATCAAGTTTGGGAAACTATAATGGCAATCAATGGCATGATGGAATTGGTAACCGAATCTGCGGGTTGGAAAGCACTCCTCAAGATAACCGACCAAGAAGAGGAAAGAGTTGCAAAAAATTTCAACGAAATGCTTCACCGCCATTTCGAAACGATTGGCAAGGAAAATTCGAGCGAAGAAGAGGCGGAAGCTCCTGGTTGCCTTCATGAGGTGGTACATTGGCATGATGACAACAAATACGAGAGAAACGTGCCACAAACAAGATGGTCTCGATTGCGAGCCATTTGGCAAATCTTGGGGATGGGACAAGGAAAGGATGTTGAGGCAAAATGGACAGATAAGGAGATTCTCGTCTTCTTGTTTGCCTGTTTAGGACATATTTTTAAACACGAGGTGAGAAAAGCTTTTGAAAACGAAGAGGATGAGGAGGTAGCTGATGATATCATCAATGGCGGAGAGGTTTACTTTGAAGACTTGGAGAATTGTGTTTTGTTATTGTCCCAAAGAAGGACACGTCGGCAACTGGTAGATACGTCCCTTGCCAATATCTGACTACCTACTTACTAACGGATATTCCATAGTCAAATATGGCAAAATCTTGGCTTACTCAAGTCTCAAGTGCCATCGACAGCCACAAGGTTGCTCTCTTTTTCTTGTGGTCTAGTAACTAACTAACCTATAATTGATGAAGTCACCTTCCAAGGGTTGTATTCTTCTAGAAATCTTGCGCCGGATGTTCATGAGTGCCTGCTATGAGAACCTTGCAGCTCAGAACCAAGCGAAACTAGCAAAGGTATGCTTGCCGCAATCCAAGTTCAAAAGAAGAAGAAGCGAAGCCTAACTAAAAATTCTTTACAGGAAGTATCGGACAATTTGCATGTTATGCATAGGGACTTGTTTGACGGATGTAGGGTTGGAGACTGGCATTCCGGGTTCTCAGGCGGCACAGCCAAGTTCATCATTCATTTCCCGCTACAGAATCTTCCCACAAGCCAATCGCTGCATGGCAGCATCCTTTTTTGGACAGAAAAGCGAAGCGCAGAAGTGTACCGCTGGGGAAGGTCTCGGGCCAAGCATGAATCATTGATGATTCAGATTGAAGGAGAGGATCTGATTCGCCATTTGGAAGTGGACTCCCTCGTCAATTTCCAACCAAAGGATTTGTTCTTCTTGCATCCCATTCGAGCTCCCCCGATGACAGCCAATAGGAAGGTGTTGCTTCTTGACTTGGTGCAAGAAGGAGTGCCTGACCCGGAAACCACGATCAACTATTCAGTTCATTCAAAGTTGTGGAGGAAATTGGCTGAACTTCTTGGATGGACTCCCTCCTTTGGCCAAGTGGAAGGAGCGAAGACGGGATCAGAACTTGTGCGCGAGTTTGTACTTGACCTTGTCGCCTATGTTATAACACCTCCTTAACTCAATTGTTACGCGGAGGGGAAATAAAACGAACGTATGTCATGATACTCCTTCTCCAAACTTTGTGCACCTCGGTTTCTGCTGGTGCAATCTTTCCCTAGGAGCGCCGCAGATTTGAAGGGGGATTATCTTTGATGCCTCTGAGACGGAACTTTATTGCTGATTTTTGATTGCTTCTTCGAGGAAACGAATAAGGGAGGGATGTATCCTCTTGGCGATCTGAATCGCATTCTCCTCACTGCCGCTGTACATTTCATCCACTTTGGCACCATGCTTCAACAGCAACTCGCAGATTTCTTGAAGCTTTGGTTCCCAGGTTCCGGACAGTGCGTACATTAACGGTGTCCCCTGAGGTACCTGAAACTTCATCCTCCACCATACAATTCACAGCACATTTTCCGGTCTCCAATATTAATTGCACGATCTCCGGACAGCGCGCTAGGTTGCTTCCTTGTACTTGCACATCCCCACCATCCAGTCCCTTTTCTAATAAAAGCTTCACTAACTAAAAAATTGCCTTGTTTTAGTTCTTGGAAGTGAAAAAATGGAATTATGTACAGAGGTACCTCTGTCTCGGAAAAGGCAATCACAATCGGAGCGTAACTAAACAAACCACCATAACGGTTAAAAATGTCGATAAGAGGGCAGTGAAGAAGCAGTTGCCGAATATGATCGGTTTCCCCCATGTTGATTGCACAGATCAATGCATGATTTGGCACATATTCGTCTGTGTATTCCATCTTCACCAATCTCTCAAAAATATCATCGTGTCCCTTCAATATGGCAAATGAGAGTGCGCTGCTCGCTGTTTTTGGAGAGAGTGCTGTTAGAGTGATTGGTTGTCCCATTGATTAAATTACCTCCGATTGAGCATTGATCCACATTTGCTCCAACCAAGAGAAAAAGTTCAACGAATTCCAACAACCCTCTTTTTGCCGCCAAGGTCAATGGGGAATTCTCGCGTTCCGTGACCACGTTGACATCGGCACCGCAAGCAACAAGCATCCGGGCGCTGTCTAGATCCTTTTGTTGAACCGCAATGATGAGTGGGGTGCGGCCAGTCTCATCAACTTCGTTAACTCCTGCACCTTTATCCAACAGACGCAGCATGAACTGACCTTCTTTAGCGATGAAGGCATGAAGGAAGGCTCGGCTGAGAGAATGTTCGGAATTTGTCCAATGAATTCCAAATCCTTCAATTTCCTCCGCCAATAAAAGTTCGACAAGTTGCTTGTTCCCTTCTTTTAGTGCCAAGGAAAGAGCGGTTTCGAACTTGAGTGCACCCTGTCAAGATCAACCTTAGGTATTCCTTCTTCGAATAACAGGAAAGAAATATGCACACGTCTTCGGTATAAAGATTTGGGTCGGCGCCAAACGATAAGAACAGTTCTGCAGCCTCGTGGTTTTTCATGCGAATGGCGTTCAGCAGCGGGATTCCACCGAGTTGTTCCCCCAAATATGCGTCATTTTCAACTGCAAATCGTAGTTCGTCCAATTTCTCTTTATAGAGTAGCTTATTTAAGATCGAGGATTTGCTAAGCAGGGCCAAAACTGTGCTCCTGATTAAATATGTGACTTAAAAAGGAAACTCGGTGGCACATGTAGAGTAAATATACCATGGCAGATCAAGCTTTTTGCGATATCCCAATACCCCTTTCTAGTTGCCTCAAAAAGAGATGGGGCCATGTGTGTATGCTTCACGAAGTTGGGTGGAGCTGCCTCCAAGATTGCGTTCACAATTTCAGCATGTCCTCTCTTCACAGCATTACGAAGGGCAATTGGGATATCCC
>ERZ778023.3735-NODE-3735-length-14276-cov-6.177414_pt1 | contig 14276 bp, 21 predicted proteins | sample MGYA00375753_ERZ778023 | MGnify/ENA primary metagenome ERZ778023 (study PRJEB29350, sample SAMN05389822) | bioreactor metagenome | isolation source: Ammonium sulfate bioreactor | place: South Africa: University of Cape Town | collected 2014-04-04 ...
GGAGAGCCTCTCAAGCCCTTGCCTCCACCCGCCCTTGGTGACTTTCCGATCATGAGGAAGAAAGGGGATCATGCGGGAGACGAACAAGATCACCAGCAGAAGACCACAGGCGAGGACGGGGAAAAGGGAAAGGGAAAAGAAATGGTGAAAGGGAACGAGGATGAAGGATCGCTGGATGTCTATGGCATCCCCACCCTCCAGGAATTAGGGTATCCGCCTATCCCGGAAGACAAGCCTACCCCTTGGAAAGGGGGCGAAACGGAAGCGCTAAAGAGGATGATCGCATACCTCAAAGACAAGACCAAGGTACAGTACAAACATATCCAGCATCTCTCCCAAACTCATCACGCGCTTAGGTAGCTAGATTCGAGAAACCCAAGGGAAATCCCTGCGAGATCTATCCCACATCCACGACCGTGTTATCGCCGTACCTCAAATTTGGGTGCCTGTCGGTCAGGAGGTTATATTACGCCCTACAGGAAGTCTATGCCTCGGTCCGGTCCCATACACAGCCCCCTGGTTCTCTTCTGGGACAGATTTATTGGTATTCCTCACGGTTATATATCGTCGGTGCTTTTTTAAAATTATTTTCATTTAATTGCAGGCGAGAGTTCTTCTATGGGGTTAGCTGCTTCACGCCCAATTTTGATAAGATGGCTGGCAACAAGATCTGTCGACAGATACCCTGGGGTAACGATGAGGTCTTGTTCAAGGCGTGGAAGGATGGCCGCACCGGCTATCCTTGGATCGACGCCGCCATGATGCAGCTGCGAGATCATGGCTGGCTTCACCACCTTGCCAGGTACCTTCTTTATCTATCGTGATAAACCCAGGGCTCATCCTAAAATCCTCTATATGTCAGACATGCGGTGGCTTGTTTCCTGACAAGAGGTCCCAAAAGTTATGATAACCTCCCCAAGTCGCCTAACTTTTTTTTTTTTTTCTTCTTCTTTCCCATGAAAACTCATCTAGGTGACCTCTGGGTGTCATGGGAACACGGCAGAGACGTCTTCGATCAGCTCCTCCTTGATGCTGATTGGGCTTTGAATAATGCTAATTGGATGTGGCTCTCCGCTTCGGCTTTCTTTCATACCTATTGGAGGGTATACAGGTGAACATCATTCAGGCCTAGCAAAGACTGAAACTTACTTGGCCCTAATCCTCAAGCCCTATAACATTTGCAAAAAAATATGATCCGGTTAGATCACCTCTTTTTTTTTTTTTTTTTTTTAAATCTTCCTCCTGTTTTCTTTGAAAACTAAGTCCTAATGACTAATGATGTTATGCAGGATGGCAAGTACATCAAGCACTTCTTGCCGGTGCTCAAGGATATGCCGAAGCAGTACATCTTCGCACCATGGACCGCGCCCCTCGAGGTACAGAGGAAGGCGCATTGCATAATAGGTAAGGGATACTTGCCGCCCCGATAGTCCCTGTGCCTTAGCTCTCTCGAACGATCATATCAAACTCGCAAAGGTGTGGACTATCCGAAGCCGGTGGCCGATCATGCAGTGGCGATGGACAAGAACATGCAGCGAATGAAGCTCGCATATGCTGCTGAAAAGCTCGCGAAGAAACGGGTGGGAAAGGACGCTGGTGAGGCGGAGGAGCAGGAAGAGACAGAGGAAACGGAGAGGAAGGCATCACCCGTCTTGCGCAAGACGACCGAAGCGTCCAGCAAGCCCGCAGCAAAAGGCACGAAGCGGAAGAGAGCGACGAGTGAGAAAGGAACAAAGAAAAAGGATCAGCCGGCCACACTTCCCTTTGGCAGAGCAAAGCCGCTCAAGCAGGCGACAACAGGGTTAGGGTGATTGTTCAAAGCCATTCATCACCCATCTTGCAAGCGGTTCGGTGGACCCTTTTTGGATATCTCGCGCGCGGTTTCATGTGATGGTGTTCTTCATTGTTGCTCATGCCCTCCATAAGCAAGTGTGTGCTTTGAATTTATTTTTTACTTATTGATACTTTCTTTCGAAACGCGCACTCTGCTGCCTCACTTTCGTTGGCCGCAAGCAAAACACAAGAACGTTCGGCAGAGTCGCCTTGAGTTTATGGCGAAAATTTTTTGAGCAAGTCGTAACGGTCTGTACAAAAATCTTTGTTTCGGCCATAACGGAAAATCGCAATGGTTTTGTAGGAAGGAAGGACTTGGGTTAAAGAGTATTTAGTGCAAAGACTCACCAAGTCGAGAGCCCCAGTACCCAAAATTTATCCAAAGGTTGAACAGGGGGTGTGGGTAAATTATGGTGGCGTTAAAAATTAACTTTCGCTGCACCGAAACGGCTAGCTACGTGATTTTGTACACCGCCACTGTTCAGGGATTATACAACTTGCTCGAAATTTTCGCCATAAACTCCGCTAGGAACTGCTGCTAGCCAAGTATCCGCAAGAAGAGGGAGATGAAGAGGAAAAGGGCGGAGGCTGGGCGAGGTAAAGGAGGAGGAGGAGAAGAAGAAGAAGAAGAGGAAGAGGAAGAAGGAGGAGAAAGAGTCGAGAAAGGGAAAGAAAAAGAAAATGACGTGGAAGGTACGCATCAAGCTAAGAAGGATAACGTGCATCCCGGTCGGGTCCGCACGCTGCGAGCACCGTCAGCCGATTCACATCCGACGGGAGTGGTGTATTGGATGACGAGGGAGCAACGCGCGCTCGACAACTGGTCCCTCCTTTATGCACAAGGTAGAGCGGCCCAGACTCTATGATCGAATTCGTGATTGAACATAAAACATGTTTTCCTGTTCTTTCAACCTCAGATGTGGCGATCGCTAATAAGGTTCCTCTGGCGGTGGTCTTCAATCTGTTGCCCGGCTTCGAAGGAGCGACGATCCGACATTTTGGATTCATGGTGAAAGGTCTGCAGACCACCGCAGAGATCCTCGAAGAACACGGCATCCCTTTCCTCATCACTCAGGTACGATTATTATTCTCTCGCCGCTAAATCCTTCCATGCATTTGGTATTCACCCTCTCACAGGGTCAAGCCGTGGAAAACATCCCTCGCGTGTTGAAGGAGTACGACGCCTCTCACCTCGTCTGCGATTTCTCTCCTTTGCGGATCGCACGAAGATGGAAAGATGATATACTGCAGCTCACCGAGGCAACAATATATGAAGGTAAGATAGGCATTCCGCGGATTCCTCTTTTGGGGAGTCGTCTCGTTGACGCCATGAACACCAGTTGATGCGCACAACGTGGTCCCTGTGTGGGTAGCATCGAACAAGCAGGAACACTCCGCCCGCACCATCCGCTCCAAGATTCATGCACGCGTTCCGGGTGAGCCAGCATGCTGGCTTCCTCTTCCCTCTCTCTCGCGCTCATTTTTTTTTTTTTTTTTTTGATCGTTTAGAATTTCTGCATGATTATCCCGAGCTGAAGACCATGCACCAGATCGATGGATTCGATGCGATATCCAGGGGTTGGAAGGAAAAAATCGGTAGGGTGGATTGGGATTCCGTGTGGAAGTACGTGAAGGACAATGTCGATGCATCCGTCCCCGAAGTGGACTGGATTACTCCTGGGGTACATATATTTGGCATGGTATTACACACACGAACACCCCCCAATCAACTGGGCTATATAGGAAAAGAATGCCAAGGCGATGCTGAATCACTTTCTTTCCAACAAGCTGAGAAGATATGATGCCGACCGAAACAACCCCAATCTATCGGCTCAGGTATGGTCCGGCTGCTCCTCCACACGCTCACAAAAAAATTCCTATCCAAGTCGGATCTGAGCCCCTATCTTCATTTTGGGAATCTGAGCCCACAACGAGCCATCCTTGAGGCAAAGAAGGTCCCCCATAGCCTCCCTCGCCAAACCGACGTATCTTACATCCACAACAGCACAGAGGATCCGCAAAGTCGGGCTACGATGCGTTTTTTGAAGGTATTTGACAGCAGCTTCTCTTCTTCGATATATTCACATGGTGTGTTTTTTTCCCTAAACCACAGAAGCTGTGATACGTCGAGAACTATCCGACAACTTTTGCTACCACGTAAATTGATCGCCTTCCCCAAGCCGGCTCCATATTTCAGCTCGTCTCTCTCATATCAGAATGACAACTACGATGCCTTCGATGGCTTCCCCGGCTGGGCGAAGGAAACGCTGACCCAACACAGCAGGGACAAGAGGGAGCATGTGTACACCTATGAGCAGTTTGAGGCTGCCGACACTCATGACGGTGCGCGAAATCTAGCTTGCCCCCCCCCCATACATCAATCTCATTTCTCGTTATCCCCCCCCCCCATGCATGCCCCAGAGTTGTGGAATGCCGCACAGCTGCAGGTACGTCATGATGCCAAGATATTTTTGACCCCGGGCTTTCAGATGATTCGTCTTGGGAAGATGCATGGCTTCATGCGCATGTACTGGGGAAAGAAGATCCTCGAATGGTCCTCCAGCGCACAGGCACGATACACTTGACCCGCTTCGCCTTCCCTTCTCACCCCCCGTCTTCCAGGAGGCCATGAAAATCGCCATCCGCCTGAACGACAGGTTCGAACTCGATGGACGCGGTAGAGTTCAACACAGTTTTATATATATTACTCAATTCTCTCTCTTTCTCTCTCCTTTTAGACCCAAATGGGTACGTTGGTTGCGCATGGTGTGTCGGAGGAGTTCATGACCAAGGATGGGCCGAGAGAGCGGTGTTCGGCAAGGTTACGGGAGGGGTTCCACGGCGGCGAATGGATGCTCACCTTGGTTCTTTCCCCTGTATAGGTGAGGTATATGAACTTTGCTGGTTGCAAGAGGAAATTTGATGTGGCAGCCTACATACAGAAGTATGGCAAGAACAGCATCCAAAGACTTCTGAAATAGGAAACCCTATTGTTTGTGCTACTTTCTCAAATGAATTTTTTTTTTTTTTTTTTTTTTTGTGTGTGTGTCCTAAGTTAAATGGAGGGGATAAGATGCATCCTCTCAGTTGATGACGGCATGCAAGGCCACGTGGTGACGGAAAAGAGAACGCATGGCGGGGGAGACCTCGTGAGTCCCCCGCAAGAATTCCTCGGCAGGGATGTAGGAGCAGTCGTCGGGCACGTAGAAGATCTCCGTATCGAGGGGCAGCCCGTTGAGTCCCATCACGAAGCCCTCCCATCGCATCATGCTCTGGCCGTACGGCCAGAATTCTAATACGGGTCCCTGGAACTGCACGGGGGACTGCGTGTCCTCGGTCTCCCAATAATTGAAGGAATGCTTGGGGCCTGAATGAATGCGAGAAGAATAAGAAAGAAAGGACAAGAGAGAAAAAGAAGGAGGGAGGAGGAAAGAGGATGTTTAGATGCATTCTATATATATATATATATATATATGCTATGAGCTATCACCTGCCCCGAAGGCGTCATATAAGTAGTGATTGGTTTTGATGTAGCTGTGTCGTTCCGATTGCGTCAAGCTGTACTGCATATCCCGGTATGGCAGCCGCGTAGGCCATTCGGGCTTGAGGGGTCCGTTGACGGGATAGGTCGGGACCAGCTGGCACGAATTGGTTGCCAGGGTTATGATGTGGAAGGTGCCGTTGACGATCAGCGTGTTGGTTCTCGCTCCGGTGCTGACGTCGACCCACACGTTGCACTCTCGCTGGTTCACCCAATCGTAGTAGTAATGCCCGGTCAAGGAGAAGGCCACCGTGGTGGGTTCTCCTTCAGAGATATCCTGCAACCCGAAGTCGTTCCCGGTGTAATGGCTGATGGCGTGCCATTGAGGCGGCCATGCCTTCCCCGTCAGCTTTGATGATCTCGACGGATGAGTCCCGGCATTGCCGCGCTCCTTGTGTGTGAGGGTGCTGGGTATTGGAATGTGTTTCTGAGTTCGAGCTGTGCTACGAGGGGCTGAAACTGTCGCCGACTTGCAGGACGACGGTGGCGTCAGGAAGTAATCCATGTTCGGCACGTCGTCAAACCCTGCGACCACGCCGGAGAACTCCAAAATGACCGGCGACAGTTGTTCCCAGGCGATGCGGAACGGAGTGTCGGTGGCGGTTGCATGCCAGTAATCGATGGTTGAGGAAAGCACGTCGCCGGGTAATTGCCAATGCAGAGTCTGATATTATCAATGCGAGTAATGATTGAAAGCGAGAGGGGTGGAAAAGAGGAGAAGGGAGTTATTTTCATCGATGCATTCTGAAATGACAACTCTGTCAGACCTCAAAATAAGTCCCATCGCGCAGGTAATACTCCCAACCCAAAAACTGGAACCTCCGTTTCGATAAAAAGTCAGGCGAGAACGATGAAGGCAGCTGGTATCGCGCCGCATCGGAAACCGAACCGACAGCACAAGCTGCGGTCGGTCCGTCGACCACATAGACGGCTCCGCTCGGGGTGATCACCTCGTGCACCTTTCTTCCGGTATCCGATTGCGTCAAGGCGTACGATGCCGCTCCCTTGGTGGAGTCGTAGAAGAATATCCCTTTCCCTGATATACTTATGGTGTCCTGATCCGAGCGAAGTCGATTGAGAATGAGAGCCGGGTCTCAAAATATAGAAATACATATATATCTGTATGACTCATACCTGGAAAGGCCAGAAGCCGTCATCGGCCACCATCACCTCCGCGTGCCACTGTTTTGGCCAAGTGATGTAGCCTGGTGGCGGTTCGTCTTTGCGGGAAGAAGAAGTGGTCGCAAGCGAGGAAAACAGCAACAGGCTCAACAAGGTCCAGAGACCTGCCATCTTATCTTTTCTTTGGAGAAGTTCGACGAAAGGGGAGCGGGGCCGACAACGCCGAGCAAAACTACTAAGTACCCAGTCATTGTTCCATCACCTTCATTAACATAATTTTTTGTAATTATACATAAAAAGTACTACTCCTACTACTATAACTAACAATTGCGTTCAGATGCCGGTTTTATTCCAATCGTGGGCATATTAATAGATCGCAATCACACAACGGAGTCTGGTTTCCGGGTTTACCACGAAGTGGAAGTGATTCGCTCAACAACACAAGGAAATTTGAAAAAGTCTTTTTTCTGTTACCTTCAACGACTGCAGATGCACGTTCCCATAGGACAATCTGCAAATGAGGGTTAACACGACTTACGATAACCCCAAAAAAACCGGGAGGGGAAGCCCCGCCCCCCCCGAATTTCCGTGTTTTGGCCGTTTCACCATTAGTGCAGAGGACCACTATGAAGTGGGATAGACACGAGACTCTACTCACACTATGGTCTTCTCATTAATGGTAATGTTCCCTCTGCCCTCATTTAAACGAGTTGAGGTACCACCTAACAGAGTGGCAGGATGATGATCAGGACAAAGTCGGAGCAGAGGCCTGTGGCAAGCGATGTGTTTATTGTGTGTGTCTGAGTACAAAGAATAAACTGAGCAGAGTATTCTTATATAGCCTCGCTGAAGAGGTAGGGAGCTTTCTTAATTAAGAAAGTTCCCTCTCTATGAATGGCTAAGGAGAATATAGAGAACATTCAGAGAGGTAGATTGGCCACTGGAAAGGTCGGGGAATGAGGAGTGTAGACAACCAAGAGTCCTGATGATCTTGATGTCGCGATATATTCCTCACTTATTCTCAATTCTTATTCTCGTAACGGTCACTCTCTCGTGTCCTTGCGCTCTTCCCCTTTGGATTTCCGCGCAGAACTTTATTTCATTCCCGAAACGAGTTCCAACGTTTGCTCCTTAACAGTGCTGTGCAGTGGTGACTTTTGATCACAGACAAGAGAATGGTCATGTCTCCCAACAACCTGATACTCAGCGTATTCGTGTCAGTCATCGTAGTTGTCTTTCTTGCAACAGTGCATGCCCAGAAGCAGCCCATCAAAGGTCTGACAGCGATGGGCATCCAATATTTCAGACTTGGCGGGAAGATCGAGTTCCCGTACATGGGTGAGCTGTGGGCTCATCCCGGAGTCTATTCGGGCGCCGTCATCAACGTCCTGTGGGCACAACTCGAGCCCCAACAAGGCAGCTACGACTTCAGCCTCATCGACGGAGCGTTGGCCAACATCACTTCGTACAACGAGGCCTTCCAAGGGAAGGGTTACCCCGAAGTGGTGGCCAAGTTGAGGGTCTATGCCGGACAATCTTCGCCACCATGGCTCTTCCAGTTGCTAGGCGGGCCTTACACTCTCAGCGATCAATACGCACAGCCTTTCAACGTGACGGCCTTCTGGTCTCAGGGTTACCTGGACCTGTGGCAAGCCCTAAACACCCAGCTGGCCAACAAGTATGATGCCATGAACTCGGGCATCCAGCAAGTCTCCGTCTCTCCGTGCTCCTCGCTTACAGATGAGCCGTTCATCCGACCGCTCGAGGGGGTAGAGCTGGAGGTCCTCGTTCCGGCAGGATTCAACGACACCACCTACCAGCACTGTCTTCTCACCAACTTCAAGGGCTACTCGGCTTGGACTAATACAGTGTTGGATTACCCCATTAACCTCTATCAATCCATCGACGCTCAACCGGAAGTTGTGTACGATTACAACTTCACAACCCGGGTGATCACAGAGTTCAGGGCGATGTACGGCTCACGAGCTGCGTTAGGCAACCACGGCCTGCAACCTGCACCTCTTCCATCCGATTTACAACCGGTCTTCGATGATTTCTTGGGGTTTGGACCGCCCATCACTTTTCAGACGGTTGGGCCTACGGGGAACAGATCATTTACTGACGCAACCATTGCGCTTGGTATGCTTTTCTTCAGAAGGGGTTATCGAGTTATTTTTATTTTGTTTTTTTTTTTTGTTTTTTTTTTTTTTGTTTCTTTTGGAATCTAGATCAAGATTCATTCACTGCCACCTCCTATCCTCCTACCTACCTACGTAGGTATCGCATACGAAGCGCAAGAGATCGAGGTGTGGCAAACCACGGCAGCCTATGGGCATGCACCCTACAGCGAAGAACAGTTGGCCTTCTATGCCGCCGAGTTGGCGAACTCCACTGGAACACCCAATCCGACTCCAACAAGTTCGGCTGGCCAGACAATCAGAGCACCTGCGGTCGGCCAGATTCTTGGCATGATAATGGAGCATCTCCTGTGGTCTCAGGCCCCTTCATAAGAGCTTACCTTTCGATAGCGATGTGTGCTCCTCCTACGCGTAATTTAAATTTAGATTCAATTTTGTTTTAGGGCTCCAAAAATACAGCAGTCAAAACCTCCTTTTTTGAAATGAACGTTAAAAAGACGAATAAGCACGTACGAATTGTGCAACTGATCGCTGTCGAAATAAACTAAGAACGTCAACCATCCTGATAACGTCATCTGGTGCGGAGGTTGGGCACCAGAAGGGGGGGAAGAAAAAAAAAAAAAAAAACCAAAGCCAGAAAGGCTGCTTGTGTGAGGGGGTGTGTTTGTGGCTAACTCTGTGAAGCTCCGGTACGGAGAGAACAGTCCGGCACCATATCATCTTCAGTCAGGGACACAAACAGATGGTACTAGACTGCATGCTGTGTATAGAATAACTTTGGCCTGACTAAAAGCGATCGTGAGAAGGGCCAATAGTGAAGTATCGGCAAAAAGAAAACTGTGGGCCTGTTAGGAGTTGTTGTTGCTGTTGTTGTAACATCAGGTTCAGGGTCTGTTGTTGAAGCAAAAGGAACTCTCCAAATGTTGCTTGCATGTTGGTCAGCACTCCTTCTTGCCAATTGATGTGTTGTTAGCAGGTTTTTGCCTCCTGTCCTTGTTCGTTGTGTTACCGTAACTTAGACTAAGAAAATTAACACAAATAAGACAACACTTCAGGCTTATTTGTGTCCGCAAACCATTTTGACTTCCTCTTTGCTAGTGCAGTACTTAGCTACAACACCACAATATGTTCTCAACACCCGCTGTTCCCTGCGGCATCGTTCAACCCCCGATCGAAAATCTTTACCCTAGCCTCAACAACCCTCTCCTGTACAATGCTGTCCAACAACAACAACGCCCTGTACCACAACATCTGCTCTTCTCCCCTCAGCTTGTGCACATGAAATCTGCGTACTACAACACTACTGCTGCCGCAACTGTCGTAAAAGAGGGGGAGGATGAATCCGAAAAAGATCGTCGTCTGTTGATAGACTTTCTCCTCAACCAACAAGATAGCCGGGCCGCTTCGTCCAGATACAACAACACGACCAGACAACCGCCTACCTATCCCGGGGAGGGAGATGAAGATTATCAAGACGTGGGCCCTTCCGTAACGAATCTTGCGCCCCCGCCTTTCAATTTGTTCAGCTCTCCACACAACAGCCACCACAACAGCTGCAACGACCTACCTTGTTACTCGAGTATTTCGAACCACAACAATCACTGCAACAATAATTATGGCACCAAACATGATCTTGTTCTGCCAACATTCAACGGCAAGAAGACGCGGCGGAGATTGACGCACGAGGAGTTGTATCTGTTGGAGTCGGTCTACACACACAACCAAACCCCTGACTCCTTCACCAAGATAGAGCTCTCCAAGATGCTCTGCATGAGCCCGCAACAAGTCAGCAACTGGTACGTCCCAGTACCCTTTTTTAAATCCTCATCATCATCATCATCATCATCATCATTATTTATTTTTTTTTTTTTGTTCCTCTATTCTATCTATCGTCAAGATTTTTTATTTATTCTTTTTTCTTTCTTTACCTCGCTACATTTCCTTTTTCTCGCCCGTTTTTTTTTTCCTTTCCCATGTGAAAAAAGGTTTGTGTTGCCTGTCTTCTCCCTCATCACCTGCAACAGGTTCCAGAACAGAAGATCGAAGAACAGGAAGGCGCTGCAATACCGGAACGCCAAGAGACTGAAGATGGAACAAAAACTTAAGAGCCAACCACAACTCCAATTGCAACAACACTAATGGAACAGCAGCACAGCTGTGCACAAAACAAAACAAAACAAAACAAACAAAACAAAACAAAAAAAAAAAAAAAAAAAAAAAAAAAAAAAAAAAAAAAAAAAAAAAAAAAAAACCATTCATTGAAGATACGAGAGATTTACCTTCCCCTCCTTTGCAACTGCCCCTTGCCTCAAGTAGTTCAGCACGCAGAGTTCCTTACAGTATTTTAGGGTTGGCTTATTGTGATGCGCCCAGCAAAAACTGTAACTGTACTGTTGCCCTGAAAAATCGAACCAGTCAGCGCGGTTCTTCAAAAGAATTACTGGACTTTGTTGGCCGACTTCGAAACCTTTGTGCGAAAGGTAACCAGTTTATCAGCAATGCGTTTTGTTGGTGCAGCCCAACGCGTGTATGTGGATAATTACTCGGTCCAAGAAAAAAGCTGTTGGTGCCCTTGTTGTAGGGTTTTGGCGGGAAGCCAAAAAGGCTACTTTCTCATTCACCCCGCAAGCGGTTCAGTGTCACCATGACGGCACACCGAGCAACGGCGCAGACTGCAAACCGGGATATTCCCTTGGACAAAGAGAGAGAGAGTGCGGTGTGCACAAGGAGAGGACGGTCCGTTTATATCCATTTGAACACCAAAAAAAAAAAAAAAAAAAAAAAAAAAAGGACCTGTTATCCTTTTGACAGACACCATCGAGAGCGTCAAACAAAGACTGACACCGAAGCACCGGCTTGCAGGGGCGATAATAATAGGCGTTGCCAAGGAAGTCGCGGGTGCTGATATCGTTGCCCCTGTTGCTGAAGACAATCCCGCAAGGCTGTAGATATATTTCCCCACGGTGCCGGAACAGACATCTCCTGTAGCCTCCTCAGCGCTGGCCGAGAAAACCCCTATGGCACCGAGCACCACAAGAAGGATGCAGAGTTTTTGTAGTCGGAGTCGCATCTGTGGCCTGGGTGATTGTTGACGGAAACATCATCAATTGTGGGTTAATTTGCTGCCTTGCGTAATCCCTACGTACGGATGACCAGGCGATGCGCAACTCGGCCCTCCAATCGCGGACGTCAGAATCCTCTGGCACCGTTTCAGACGACACGATAAGGTCTTATCTCCCCTTGGTATGATACAGACACCTCACCGGACACACACCACGACATGAAAGCTGCCCTCTTGTTCATGGCCGCTCTCGTCGCCATCTGCTCCGCCCGCGTTGCGGTGCGAGTGGCACACGCGTCCTCCGACGCCCCCGCGGTCGACGTCTACGTGAACGGCACCAGGGCCTTCGCCGATGTCAGGCCGCTCGATGTCATCAGGTACGCCATCCTCCCCGCCGCCACCTACAACTTCAGGGTCGTTCCCGCCGGCCAGCAATCCCCCGTGGTCATCGACGCCACCGTAGACCTGAAGGACGGGACCCCCTACACCGTCGCCGCCATCAACAGGTTGGCCAACATCGCCCCTCAGGTCTTCGTCGACGACTCGGAGTTTCCCCCCGTCGGCCAGGCCCTCATCCGATTCGTCCACCTTTCCCCCGACGCTCCCGCCGTTGACATCGCCGTCAAGAACGGACCCACCCTTTTCAAAGGTACCCCCGCTCCCTCTTCTTTTCTCGCAAACCCCTCGCGCCGCCTTTACCCAAACCTTTCCCTTCTCCGAAACAGGTGTCGCCTACAAGCAAGCGACCGACTACATCGCCGTCAACGAGGGCAGCTATGATCTTCAGGTGAAGGTTGCCGGAACCAACACCACGTGGCCCTGCAGGTTCCCTCCGTAGGACTCGAGATGCGTCGCCCTTACTCCGCCTGGGCCGTCAACGGCGGAACCCTTCGCGCCGTCCTCTCCAAAGACCTATAAAGAGTTACGGTATTTGTTGGAAAAGGCTTGAGGCTAGCCTACATATATTTTATATCTATATAATTTTTCGACGCACACAAGTATATCGCAAACCAGATGAGCCAAAAGAGCTTCTCTTTGGTGATTGATATCAAACTCGCAAAGGTGTGGATTAGCCAAAGCCGGTGGTCGACCATGCAGTGGCAATGAACAAGAACATGCAGCGAATGAAGCTCGCATATGCTGGTAAGCTCGTTAGGAAACAGGTGGGAAAAGACGCTAGTGAGGAAGAGGAAGAGGAGGAAGCGGAGGGAGAAGAGGAGGAAGGAACAAAGGAAAAGAGCCTACCCCGCAAGACGGCTAGCGCATCCAGCAAGCCTCCAGCAAAAGGAATGAAGCGAAAGAGAGCAACAAAGCGAGAAAGAAACAAAGACAAAGAATCAGCCATCCACCAACACCCCCCTTTGGGCACATGGATCTTGATTAAATTCACACCTTTGGTTTTCCTATCTGTCATCGCTTGTTCTACGGAGACCACTAGAACAACAGGATTTCCCGTGCAGGGGTTCGACGTCTGTCTGGAGGCGAATTGGATAGGTCTGGACCGAGGAGTTCCAGGTGTAATTAATTTTCCTTCTGCGATTATGTCTCAGGCGGAAGATGACGATCGCTGCGATGGGGAGCTTCAATTCATTTCTTACGCACACTCTACCGCCTAGGATGAGGCTGTTTCTCTGCTTGTTAGCTTGCCTCTGCTTTGGTCTCAATGTGAGCTCGCAGAGACACATGGCTCGTTACTTCTACAACGAGGCGGTCGAAAAGCAGGCGCTGTGCAATGACAGTAGTGTGCTCCCAACGCGGCACCAAAAAACTGACTGATCTCTATCGCTCAGACACCCCTGGCCTGTTCTATTTTGGGACGTCATCCACAGGGTCTACAAAGTGGATCATTTGGCTGGCTGTAGGTTCAAAACCCCCCAAAAAGATCCATGTTAACCCACAGCGGAAAAATAAAAAATAAAAAAAAAAAAATTACCCAGGGCGGAAGCGAGTGCAGCAGTAACGCCACATGCGCGCTGAGGTGGAAGCAGCAGAACAATCTTATGAGCAGTGCGGGAGCTTCTCCCGCCACAAATGGGGTAAAGTATCAAAAGATGAAGAACCTGGTCTGATCAAAACGTTCAGGGTGGCCTTTTTTCAAACAATGAAACCATTAATCCAGACTTTTGGGACTTCAATGTCGTTCTCGGATATTACTGCTCCAGTGACTATTGGTCGGGAACGATCTCAAACTCCAGTGTTGGGGGATGGTCTTTCCTGGGCAGCAACCACGTGCCTGCCATGATATCCGATCTGACCGATCCGGCGATCATCCCGTATCCCAATCTGGCCAATGCTACCGAGCTTCTGTTTGGAGGAAGTTCAGCGGGAGGACAGGGCGCTTTTCAAAACGCCAATCGCTTCAGATCTCTTACGCCCTGGATTCCTAAGATACGGGTCGCCATCGATTCAGGTTTGGTGGATTTTCCACATGAGGTTTGCTGACCCCCCCCCCCCTCATCATCATCAGGGTGGGTGACCAGTTTTCCTTTATACAACGCTTCGGTGATCGATGGCAAGTTGGGCAATGCCACCTTGTTTCCATGGGAACCTCTCTTCGACGCTGATTGTGCTGCCGCGAACT